>JAEIGA010010206.1_pt1 | contig 14227 bp, 10 predicted proteins | sample 9270691 | NCBI WGS metagenome assembly JAEIGA01 (sample SAMN17057246, study PRJNA624740) | gut metagenome | biome: biome; isolation source: fecal sample | host: Bos grunniens | place: China: Xizang | collected 2019 | reverse complement strand
GCCATATATAAAGTTTTTCGAATGTAAGTGCTTACTTGCACACTAAATATGAAAAAAACGATATATAAAAACAATAATTTGAAAATAAGGAAAAATATCAATTTAATCAAGAAATTAAAACAAAATAAATCCAAAAGAAATAGCAGTATACAAAAGTGCAAAATGATCTCCAGATTATAAATCTGGAGAATTCACACAAAGGTTAAAACAAATGAAAATTATAAGTGCTTTATAAAAAAGCACTTATTAATTATGGGAGAAAATGGACTAAGCTTCAGGTGTTTGTAATTAATAGGTTTATGGATTAACTTTTGAGCTTAGTCTACTTGAACTAAATGATGGGGATTTTCAGATAGTTCAACTAATGTGTTTATTTATTGTACATCATGATTAACTGGGGATAAATCATTTGTGTTTTTTTCTACTTCAAGAGTAGAAATCGTGTGTAAACCTATTAATTTTAATATAATATTATGCAAATATATATTTTCTATCTTCAATTTACCTATTAAGTATAACGTTTATCACATCATACTTACAATAATATATGAAACAAGCCATATATAAAGTTTTTCGAATGTAAGTGCTTACTTACATTTAAAAATGGTTAAAAAAGAAAAATTAGATGGAATTAAAAGAAAATAATATAAAATAAATATCAATTTAAAATTTAAAGAAAAAATAAGCATTATATATTAAAAAATAAATATAAATTTAATGCTATATAAAGTATATTTGGTGGACACAATGAGGAATATAATAATTGTTGAATGCAGATCAACAGGTATTAATTTTATCGAAGACATAATAAACAGAGGATATAATCCTGTAATACTTGAAACAAAAACTCAGAATCCAGAAGTAGGTAAAGAATTTAGGGAATCTGCACTAAAAGAATATGATAACATTAATTATGACTTTGACATGATTTATGAACAGAATACATATGAAGAAACTGTTGAAATCGTTAAAAAATGGGACCCCATTTTAGTTTTATCCGGCAATGAAAAAGGTGTTGTTTTAGCAAGCAGATTATCCCATGATTTAAATCTCTTGTGCAATCCTATCGAAAATCTTGATGCAATGACATTAAAAAATGAAATGCAAAAGAAAATAGCCGAAGCAGGTCTTCGTTCAATTAAGGGAAAAGTTGTTAATTCAAAAGAAGAAGCAATGGAATTCTATGAGAATGAAAAATTAGAACAAGTTGTTATAAAACCTGTGTATAGTTGTGGATCTGCTAGTGTACGTATCTGCTTAAATAAGAAAGAGATGATTAATTCGTTAAATGAGTTGTTTCATAAAACCAACAGATTTGGTTCACAAAATACAGAACTTTTAATTCAGGAATACATTAAAGGTGATGAATATATTGTTAATACCGTTTCCTGTGAAGGAATACATCGTGTAACACTGGTCTGGAAATACAATAAAGTAAAAACATCAGATGGAGCCATAATATATGATACTTGCGAAACCGTTAATGAATTAAACCTTGGGGAAGCGGAAATGATTGAATATGCATATGATGTAGCTGATGCCCTTGGAATAGAATACGGTCCAGTTCATGGGGAATATATGATTGATGAAAAAGGACCTGTCCTCATAGAAGTTAACTGCCGCCCATGCGGAGGGCATATGCCTGCAAGATTTTTAGATAATATTTCTGGCCAGCACGAAACCGACAGCATCCTAGATGCATATCTAAAACCTGAAGCATTCAGGGAAAAACTTAAAAACAAATATCAATTATATGGATATGGCGCATTAAAATTTTTCATTGTCCCAAAAGATACAATTGCAATAGCAACACCTGTTAAAAACATCAGCATTAAATTAAAAAGCCATTTTAAAACTTCTTTAGATGAAATTGACCCGGATGATAAAAAAACATTCTTTAAAACTGAAGATTTAAATACAAGCTGCGGTATTGTATTTTTAGAACATGAAGACTATAGTGAAGTACAGCATGACCTGGAATACTTGCGCAGCCTTGAAAAACATGCATTTTCTCTAATTCTTTCAGAAGAAAACAAAAATGAAAATGAAGTTAAATTGGATTTAGATAAAGTTAAAGAATTAGTTGACAATTTCAGTAAATATGGAACAGGACTTTTCATAACCGATCAAATGATAAAAGATATATTCATAATGCAAGTCAAACCGACAGAACTCGACCGCTTATTTGGGGAATTTGACTATGTCATCATAAATCTAAATAAAAGCCTTATAGGAAATGACAGCAATAATCCTGTAAAAGTAATGCTTGAAATTTTTGAAAAAGTCAAAAAAGGAGGAGTTGTTGTTATTCCAAAATCAACTTACCAACTTTTCAATAGTGGAAGAAAAGGAGGAGAAGCACTGCTTAAATTATTGGACTTCAAAATCGAACTTCCGCCTTATGGATTGAAAAATGATATTATTGCAACCAAAAGATAATCATCAGTATTTAAATATGAAAGATTTTTCATCAAAAAAAAAACAAAATAATTGCCTAAATTTAAATTCTAGGCAATTATGATACTCCATGCATTAATTTTTTAATTTTATTTCTAAATAAGAACCATACTGTACCGAAAACAAAGCAAAGTATTACAAAAATCCACATGAATGACTCAACACCATAAATCGGAATAATATTCAATAGCATAGTTGTTTCACCATAATAATCTGGAAAAGCACTAGCAACTGATCCCGCAATTATTTCTGCAACCCCTGTTGAAGCAAATAGAACTCCTACCATTAATGATGTATATTTTGGAGGTGCCAATTTTGAAACCAAACTTAAAGAAATAGGCATTATAAGTAACTCACCTATTACTAACACTAAATTGAATATTATCATCCAATACACGGCAATTTTCATATTAGAATCTGCTGTTAAAAATGAAATAACCAGTGTTAAAAATCCGAATGCAACAACATATAAACCAATACCCAATTTTGAAATTGAAGATGGTTCTTTATTTCTATCTGAAAGCATTGATGAAATTTTAATAAAAATTGGACTCAATAGTATAATGAATAATGGATTAAGAGTCAAATAAGCCTCAGGAGATAATGTAATATTAATGAATGGAATGACATTATTTACATAAGACATTGTAAAAATTAAAAATGATATTGAAATCTGTTCATGGGCAATGAAAAATGCTATGATAATAATAAGTATAAATAGAATTACTTTAAAACGGTCCATCTCAATTTTACCTAATTTATCACTTGCCCGATTCTTTCTTCTCTCAATAACCATTTTAGTTTTAGAAAGAGGTTTATCACCAACAGGTTCACCGTTAGGCAAACATAATTTGCCTCTAAATAACACAAATATTATTAAACCTATTAATATTGCTATAGCACCTACTAAAAATCCATATTGATATAAACTAGGGTCATTTACCCCAACAACAAAATGCAAGGCCAATGGAGCTAAAAATCCGCCGACATTAATCAACGTATAAAATATTGTATAAGCAGAATCTATAAGCTCTTCATTATCAGGATAGAACAAACCGACAAAAGAAGTTATGCTAACTTTAAAAAAGCTAGCGCCAATTGTCATTACCACGACACCAACTAAAAATATTATTTCAGGATATGAAAATAAAAAAGCAGAATGTTCTGGAACATTTGCAGTCATATAAAATAAACTTGCACTATACATGAAAATTAATTGGGCAATAAACATGAATATACCACCAAATATTATGGCTGATCTATTACCCAAAAACTTGTCAGAAACAAAACCTGCAATTAACTGGAAGAAGTATGTACCTCCTATTATTATTCCAAAAAGAAAAGAGGTGAATTCCATTGAGAAATGCAATACTTCCATCATGAACAATACTAATATACTAGAAAATATATAAAAACTAAACCTTTCCCACATTTCAGTTATCGATACAACATACATTCCAACAGGATGTGACATTTTTTACCTCACTTAAATCTATACATATATATTTTAATTTAGACATATTTAAAAGTAAGGAAAGATGGGGTGTTACTTATGGAAAACATATTAATTGTAGAATGTGCATCAACTGGAATTAATTATATTCAGGATATTGTAGACAGGAATTACAATCCTGTAGTACTGGATATGAAAATTGAAGATAATGAAATAACTGAACAATATATTCATCACAAAAAAGCAGACATGGAATTGATTACAGAAAACTTCACTACAATAAAAGAAAAAGACACTTACGAAGAAACACTTGAAATGGTTAAGGAATTGAACCCTATCTTAATATTGCCTGGTACCGAAAAAGGAGTTCGTCTTGCAACTAAATTATCCGATGATTTGAATCTTTTAGGCAATTCTTATGAAAATATTGAAGCCATGACATTGAAAAATAAGATGCAGGAAAGAATTGCACAGCATGGACTCAGGTCAATTAAGGGCCAAGTAGTCAATACATTAGAAGAAGCAATTGAATTTTATGATACCCACCAATTAAATAAAGTTATTATAAAGCCAATTTACAGTGCAGGGTCCACAAGTGTGAAATTCTGTTCGAATAAAGAAGAAATGATTAGCAATATCAATGAATTATTTAATGATTATAACTATTATGGGGAAGAAAATAAAGAACTTCTAATCCAGGAATATATTGATGGGGAAGAATATATTGTTAATACGGTATCATCTAACGGAATTCATAGAGTAACATTAATATGGAAATATCATAAAGTGAAAACTTCAGAAGGCAGCGTAATATATGACATAATGGAAACGGTTGATGAGCTAAGCCTTGGTGAAGCTGAAATGGTTGAATATGCATACAATGTGGCTGATGCAATCGGCATCAAATATGGTCCTATTCATGGCGAATACATGATTGATGAAAATGGTCCCGTTCTAATTGAAGTGAACTGCCGTCCATGTGGCGGTACATTAACCCGCGAATATTTAGATAAAATTTCAGGCCAACACGAAACGGACAGTATTTTAGATGCCTATTTAAAACCTAATCTTTTCAATGAACAAAGAAAAAGACCCTACAGACTATTTGCAAAAGGTGCTATAAAAGATTTTATTGTTCCACATGATCTGATTGCCGATTCTACCTCAATACACTATATCAGTGAACAGTTAGAAAGTCATCACAAAACGGTTTTTGAAGATATAACCTTGCCAAAATCATTTATCAAAACTAAAGATTTATTAAGCAGCTGCGGTTTAATTTATCTGGTAAATGATGATTATTACACCCTTCAAAAAGAAATTGATTTCTTACATGATATTGAAAAAAATGCTTTTAATTTAATCCTCAGTGAAAAAACAGATGACAACCAGAGTATTGTAAATTATGATGAAATAAATACATTGGTAAAAGAATGCTACGAATACGGAAGTTCATTACTCATAACCGACAAAAAACTGGATGATATAAATATTAAACAGATTACCCCATTTGAAATTAAAGATATTAATGGGGATTATGATTTTGTAATTATTAATATTCATGACAGCATTAAAAACAAAAAAGGAAGGGAAATTACAAAAATCTTTTTGGAAAGCATAAATCATGTCAAAAATGGAGGGTATATAGCTATTCCAAAACTGACATACAGAAACATTCCCGGAGGAAGGAAAGTTGTAGAAGGACTGATCAATACATTAAAATTAAGAATTGAAGTTCCTCCATGCGAATATAAAAATATCATTATTGCATCAAAAACCTAATCATTAAAAAAAATTAATGTAAGTTCGGATATTTCCTAACCCTATAAATCACAAACGGAACTGCCAAAAGCATCATTACAATAGAACCTGTGAAAATATGGACTATATTCACCTTATCAATAATCATGCCGCCAATCATAGTTCCAAAAAATATTGACAGATTAGTCAATAATAAAAAGATTCCATTTGCAAACTCCGGAGAATCCCTAACAGCTGAAGTAATGGAATACTGTGCAATAGTATAGGCCGATCCATCGAATATGGAAAAAATCATTAATGAAATAAATTCAAAGAGTGGCATTTTAACAAATATTCCTAATATAAATGTTATTATTGAAAAGCCAATAGGATAAAATAAAATAGTTAAATTACCATTTCTCCCAAGTTGATATCCACTTAAAGTTGTTCCAACTATGGAAATCAGACCCATTAACAGTAAGGTAATAAATAAATATTCCCCGTTAATATTTGTTACCTGGGATAAATATGTAGGAATATAATTATAAGTAATACTGATACCAATAACAGTTAAAAAAATGAAAAGCATTGAAACTAAGAACTGCTTGGATTTGGCATGACTAATCTGAACTGCAATAGGTTCCTTATTTCCTTCAAAGTTAGGAATAAACATCACTGCCAAAATTAAAGATACAATATTAATGATAATAAACCATAATATTGAGGTTTGATATCCATAACTTAAACCTAAATATGATGTAATGGAAAGACCCAATATACTTCCGGCGGAAATTCCTAAAACAACATTATTTGTATTTTGCGGACTGATTTTGCCAACAATAGTTAAAGCGGTACTGACAGCAATTGGATACAAAATTGCAGGAATGATTCTGAAAACCAATGCAATAAAATAATTCGTAACGAAAAACTGCATCAAATTAGATAATGTTGTAATCAACAATATTGCCAAAATAAGTTTCTTCTTTTCAAATCTTGAAAAAACTGCAGGCGTAACTAAACTTGAAACACCCAATGTCCCTGCAAAAATACTTGCATATAAACTGGCATAATATATAGAAACATTAAAATAAATTTGTATAACTGAGATAATCCCAACTAGACTCAATAATGTAGACATTGAAAAACAAACACAAGCCAATGCCAATACAGTTTTTCTCACCATAATATTCTATTTATTTCCATAATTAATAAAAGTTATGCAATTAAAATCTAAACAAAACTATTATTTAGAACAAAATATATATAATATATTAAAATGAATAAAACAAGCAAATCCCAAACAAAATTAATTATATTTATTGCAGCTTTAGCCCAATTAATTCAACAGTTAATTGCGAATATGGTTGTTGTAGCACTTCCAAAGATACTTATCGACTTTGATTTCACTCCAGATACAATAATGTGGGTAAATTTAATTTATTTATGTTCACTTGTTGCCGTTTGTTTGCCATTTTCCAAAATCATATCCCAGTATGGTGTTAAAAATTGCATTAAGATAAGTGTTATTGCTTTATTAATTTCAGTTTTAATCTCCATATTTTCAGCAAATCAATTTATGATTCTTTTTTCCAGATTAATTCAGGGATTTACTTCAGCTTCACTATCCATTAGTCTTTATATAATGGTTGTAGAAGCATTACCGGAAGATGAAATGGGTCCAGCTTTAGGTATCGTCGGATCAGCAGGATATGTCGGAATGTTAATTGCACCATCATTTATGGGTTTTTCTATATATTTTGCTAATTGGAGATTTGCATTTTTAATAATAATTCCAATATTCCTTCTTGTATTATTCCTTTTATCAAAAATTAAAACCGAATGGGTTACCGAGAAGACTGAAATAGATAATATTGGTTCATTATTATATATGATTTCGATGGCTTTGCTTACCTATGGAATTACAATTTTAGACGAATATGGAGTCATTCCATTAATTATTAGTGTTTTAATATTTATTGTGTTTATTAGATATGAAAGAAAGCATCCCAGTCCAATTTATAATTTCAGATTACTTAGGAATATTAAATATGTAATCGGTAACTATGCAGCAATGATTACCTATTTTACCACAACAATAGCCATTACTGCATTAACTTTCCATTTACAATACATATTAAATTTTGAAGAATATATTATTGGTTTGATACTTATTATTTCCCCTATTATAATGATAGGAATGTCAGGTCTTGCGGGAAAACTTTCCAATAGAATAGATCCCAGAATAATTTCTGCGATTGCAATGTCTTTTATATGCTCATCAATGATAATATTCTTCTTCATGGATGAAATGCCATTTGAAACAATACTTATCGCATGTGCCCTTCAAGGAATAGGTAACGGACTATTCTCTGCCCCTAACAATAAATACGTCTTAACATTAGTTGATCCAAAGGACCTGCCTGATGCAAGCTCATTATTATCAACAAGTAAAGAATTCGGTAAAATTTTAAGTACTGGTATTTATACATTGATATTTTCAATTTATATTGGACATCAGACTTTAGGTGAGGAATATGTAAATCATTTATTAATTATATCAACAGATATAATGATGTTTATTAATGCAGTATTAGCTTTTTCTGCTACGATTTTACTATTATACAGCAAATATAAATTTGATTTAGACTATTCTAAAGAAATATTTAAAATTCTTGATAATATAAGACCTAAATTCGGCGACAAAAAAGAATAAAGCTTTTTTAAAAACATCATAATTTAAATTCAAATTTTAGATTATACTAAAATTTTTAGGCATACCTAAATATTTAAATACTATAATAAATTAATACAATAACAGAAAATGATTTTTTTAATTAGCAAGGGAGGCAAAAAAAATGATAATAGGAATTGAAAACCTAAAAGAAAAACAAAAAGAAAAAGATGAAAATTCCGATTAATTTTCCTCTTTTTTTACATATTATAATTTGAAAAAATCTTTTTCTACAAATCGTAATGAATATTGTGTAACTTATACAAACATACAGAACTGCTTGACGGGAATGTATAAATCATATAATCAAGCTCTTCTAAAGTTATTTTTTTATTAATGATAAATGCAAACATGTTGGCTACATTTTCAGCATCTGCAGCTAATATTTCAGCACCAACAATCTGCAAATCCTTATCAACAATAACCTTAGCTTCAGCAGTAAAGTCATTTTTAAGCACAGCAGAATATGCCTTTCCATATTTAATAGTATGAACTTCATATTCATCGCTTTCATCTGCTACATATGCCGGAATACCTACAGTAGCAATTCTTGGAATGGTATATGCAACAGCAGGAACAACAGGATAGGTGATTTCATCAGCACCACCCATCAGTTCTTTTGCCAGATATTTGGATTGATGTATAGCAACGGTCACTAATTTTGCAATGCCTGTATTTGCAACATCTCCTGAAGCATATATGTTTGGAACATCTGTCTGCAAGTGTTCATTCACCTTTATTCCCTGATTATTGTAGGTTAGGCCAACATTTTCAAGGCCAATATCTTCCACATTGGCTTTTCTTCCTATAGCAGAAATTACATAATCCCCAGTTAAAGTTAAACCGCTTTCACAATTGACAGTGAATCCATTTTCATATGCCTTATTATTGATTTTAGATGATGGATCCCTCAATAATTCATCTGAATTTTGTGCACAGGTAATATTTAAAACACGAGCTTCAGGATTTTCAATTTCGACATTATTTATAACTTCCTTAACTGTTTGATTGAAATGGAATCTAATATTTTTCTCCTTTAAAATTTCAATTACTTTTTGAACATAAGGCTGGTGGAAATATTTTAATGCCATATCTCCCCTAATAATCACATCAGCACTAAGGCCGGCTTCGGCAAGTATTGAAGCAAATTCCATACCTACAAATCCTGCACCAATAATTATTGCATGCTTTGGAAGCTCATCAATATCCAGGAAGTCATCGCTTGTGTGTAAGTATTCCTTACCTTTTATATCTGGGATAATAGGCTCCAAACCGGTACATATAACAATTTTATCAGTCGTAAATTGTTTTTCGCCCACTTTTACAGTATGTTCATCTATGATAACTCCCTTACCGTGAGCAACGTCCAAATCATATTCATCAAATTTTCCATCTAAAAATATTGACATTCCAGCAATACGTTTTCTTTTGTATTTCATTAAAGCAGGCCAATCAACATCAAAATTACCTGATTTGCCTACGCCTTCAAAGTTATCAGCTAATGCTTTGATTTCATAAGGTGCATCCACTATGGCTTTTGAGTTGCATCCCCTGTTTGCACATGTACCGCCATATAAGTTTTCTTCAATGATTAGTACTTTAAGCCCATTTTTCCTTAAAAACCTGCCCCCTTGCCAGGAAGCATTTCCACTTCCGATATAAATAACATCATAATCCATGATTTTACCTCTCATTTTATTTATATGATTGAAAGTATAAAAAGGTCATTATTGGGATATTGCGGCACTGAAAATAACTTCCATTATTTTAAATGAATGCTCTATTAAAATGCAATCACAATAAAATCATGAAATTTAATAAACTGCATTATTATTTTAATGAAAGTTACAATACAAATGAGACAATTTAAAATGAATAATGTAGATTAAATATTAAAAAAAATATATGATATATTAAGTTGATTGAAATGGACAATGAAAAGGACTACCTATATATTGATTCGTCAAAAGATTCCCAAACCAGATTTAAAGTTTCCAAAACACCTGAAATAGAATATTTAATTAGGGAAGAAAACTACACTGAAGCATTATCTTTAATTGATAAGACCCTTGAAAAAGATGATGACAAATATTCCTATTTCAAAGCAATCATATACGACAGACAGGAAGAATATGAAAAGTCAGTTGATTATTTAAATAAAATTTCAAATACAACAAGCGAAATTAAACTTCTGAAGGCAAACATATTATATAAATGGGCAAAGATTACTTTTTTTCCAGCACTAGAATATGAAAAAGCACTGAATTTAATTAATGATGCACTGGAAATAATGCCTGAAAGTGAAGATCCGTCAGAATACTACTTTTTAAAAGGAGAAATTTTAGAAGCATTGAATGAACTAGTTGAAGCTAAAAAAGCATATTTAATAGCCTATAAAGAATTTGACAAACTAAAAGAATTTGAAAAAGAAGTGGAATATTTGGAAAACACCAATGATACTCTGATTAATATATCCGGAGGATATTATTATAATTTCACACCGGTTAAGGGCCAGATTGTCAATTTAGTCAAAGAACCGGAAAACGAACATGACAGCGATGCGATTGCAGTATATTTGGAGAAAGAAAAAATAGGTTATGTTGCAAATAATGAATACACTCTTATCAATCAAGTCAAGAGTGCATCTAAATTAAAAAATCAAATTTTGGATAATGCTGAAGCCGAAATATTATTTGTCTATTTGGATGAATATACCATAGCCAAGATTCTATAATTTAAAATTCCCTTTTAACTACAAAACCTGAAAAAGCTATAATTAAACTCATTAAAATCAATAATATTGGATTTCCAGCATTTTTAAGAACGGAACCTCCTTTTCTAATTACATTATCATGATTGTTGTCATAATCATCATCGATATCAAACACATCGATTTCTTCCTCTTCTAAAGTTTCATTATTTAGATTAAGAGTATCTGTTGTTAACAATGCCTTATTGATTTGTTCACCTGCAGAAATTGCTTTGCAGGTTATATATAAAGCCACTTCACCATTTTCAACACCCAAATCACCTATATTCCAGATTCCTGTATTTGGATTAAATGATCCTACTGTTGAAATATGAGAAACATACTCTAAACCATCAGGCAAATGGTCAAACACTTGAACATTTTTAGCCTTATCATGACCAAAATTTTGAACTGTGACAATCCAAGTAACAAATTCGCCCAAATAAATATTTTCAATATCAGCATCGTTATCTAATACTAAATATGAGCCTTTTTCTCCAGATGTAATATTAGACCCATCTTGAGCAGATGAATCATTAGAATTTAAATTTTGTGCAGCATCAAGATTAATTTCATTAACTTCCCCCAGTCCCTGACTTTCATTAAAGTCACTGGCACTTACAGCAGTAAATGAAAATAATAATGTAACAAGAATTAATGAAGTTAAAACAACTTTATAATTCATAATTAATATTTTAACTCTCATCATATAAAAGATTTGTTCATAGAACAATTAATTCTTTGGAAAAATAATAATGCAAATGTATAATTTATTAAAATTTAAAATGAAAAAAAATAAATAAACTTACATGAAAATGTAACGTATTTAATAATCCTTCAAAACATCCAATAAATTATCGATGATATAGTCTACTTCCTCATCAGTTAATTTGGAATAAAGAGGCAGTGATACCTCATTTTCAAATAAATGATATGCATTTGGATAATCGGCAATGTCAAAGCCCATATTTTTGTAAGCGGTTAATAACGGAAGAGGTTTATAATGGACATTAGTGCTGACTCCACGTTCACCCATTTTTATGATTATCTCGTTTCTCTCCTCTAATCCAATATCATTTATTCTAATTAGATATAAGTGTCCTGATGATTTGGAATCATCACATAAATGATTTTGCAATAAAATAGGATAATCTTTAAAAGCATTATTGTACTTTTCAATAATTTCATGTCTTCTTTTCAAAAGAGAATCGTATCTTTCTAACTGCATAAGACCAATACTTGCCTGAATATCAGTCATGTTGCATTTATATCCCGGAATTAATATATCATATTCCCAAGAGCCCGTGGTCTTTTGAAATGCATCCTTGGTTTGTCCATGCAAGGAATAGATTTGATAATCCTTGTATAAACTTTCACTGTCTAATCCAGGATGTTTTTTCCAAGTAACTGCACCGCCTTCAGCAGTCGTTAAATTTTTAACAGCATGGAATGAGAAACATGTAAAATCAGCAAAAGTTCCGGCTTTTTTATCATTTTTTACAGCTCCAAAACCATGAGCACAATCAGCTATTACAATAATTCTATTAAATACTTCCTGATATTGTGAATTCGGTGAAAATAAATCCTTTTTACTTTCAACTATATCAAAAATTTTATCATAATCGCATAATATTCCAGCAATATCTACAGGAATAATTGCTTTTGTCTTTTCATTGATAGCATCTGCCATTAATTCATAGTCCATTTCTTCTGTTGTTTTTTGACTATCTATAATAACTGGAGTTGCTCCAACATGGCAAACGGCACTGCAAGTAGCGGTATAAGTATATGCAGGCACTATTACCTCATCACCATTTCCAATTCCCAACACTCTCAAGGTCATTTCAATAGAAGCAGTAGCTGAACTTAAACAAACAGTCCTATCAGAATTACAGTATTCTGTGATTTCATTTTCAAATTTTTTCGTTTTAGGTCCTGTAGTAATCCATCCGGATTTCAACGTATCTACAACTTCATCAATCTCTTCTTGGGTAATATCTGGTGGGGAAAAAGGTATATTCATTTACTGCGCCTCGAGTTTATCCATTTTATTTAAAACATTTATTATTTCATCTTTGGTTAAATGATCTATTTCATTAGAATTATAGATAAAGTCCTTATGATTTTCATTTAACTCATCACGAATAATAAATAAGTCTCCATTATCATAAGCATTTAATATTTCATCAGGAGTCATTAATTCTTCGTATAGTTGTTCTCCCGGTCTTTTGCCTATGATTTCGACTTCAATATCTTCTTTATTATATCCATATTTAGGAGCATAATATTCAACCATAGCTTCAGCAAGATCACTTACCTTAAAAGCAGGCATTTTTAAAATAAATATCTCTCCGCCCTGTGACAATTCACCGGCCTGAAGAATGAGTCTTGCTGCTTGCTGAATATTCATTATAAATCTAGTCATGTCTTCATCTGTAAGAGTTAATGGTCCGCCATGTTTTAACTGACTTTTAAATAATGGGATAACGGATCCTCTGGAATTTAATACATTTCCAAACCTAACACATGAAAATTTGGTTCCATATTCACCACAATTGTGACTAGATGCAATCATTAATCTTTCTGCTAAAAATTTAGTAGCACCCATAACATTGGAAGGATTTACTGCCTTATCCGTACTTATGAGTATTACTTTTTCAACATCACAATGGATAGCCATATCTATAACATTTTGAGTTCCCAAAATATTAGTTTTTACGGCATCAAGAGGATTATATTCGCACAGAGGAACATGTTTATAGGCAGCGGCGTGGAAAATAATATCTACATCTCTAAATAATATTTTTAATCTTTGGTCATCTTTAATATCACCAACAAAGACTTTAACTTTAGAAGATTTTAAATCATTTTCTAAATTAAATAAATCTGTTTCATTATTGTCCAAAACTTTTATAACATCAACATCATAATTGACAAGTTCTTTAACAATTTTTTTACCAATAGAACCTGAACCACCTGTTATAAGAATTTTTTTGCCCTTATAAAATTCTTTATGCATTTTTAATCCTCTTTTATAACTTTTATTAAAAATAAGAGTTACTTGCTTATAAATTTATCTCAATTTTACGATTAGAAT
>JAEIGA010010205.1_pt1 | contig 14227 bp, 17 predicted proteins | sample 9270691 | NCBI WGS metagenome assembly JAEIGA01 (sample SAMN17057246, study PRJNA624740) | gut metagenome | biome: biome; isolation source: fecal sample | host: Bos grunniens | place: China: Xizang | collected 2019 | reverse complement strand
GTCATCATGCATTGGTAGATGGCAAACAAATAGCTGATTTTTATAGTAAATTAGAATATGAAATGAAATTGTTTGTGGAAAAATATAAATCTTAGGAGAATTTATGTATTCAAAAAAATATGAAAAAATAAGTAAACCATTTATAAAATACAAAAATATAATTCTATTATTGAATAAGTTATTAACTATGATAGGTTATGCTTCTTATCCAATTTTATTGGTATGTACATGGCTTGTGAATAAAGAGTTATTTCTACCTATGATTTTAATACCAGGTAGTGGATTTGTATTATTAACATTTGTACGTAAAGTAATTAATCGTAAACGTCCATATGAATCATATAATATTGATCCAATAATAAAGAAAGATACAAAAGGAAATAGTATGCCATCTCGTCATGTGTTTAGTATGACTATTATTGCTGTGAGTTGGTTTGTAGTATCACCTGTTGTTGGAATTATCTTATTTATATTTTCGACATTATTAGCATGTATTCGTGTTGTAGGTGGCGTGCATTATATCAGTGATGTATTAGTTGCGATTTTGTGTGCAATTGGTTGGGGTATATTGTTTGTCTTTTTCCCTTTTTAGTTTATAATTTAATTAATGAGAATCATCAAGAATGATAATATGGAGACATTTATGAAAACTACATATATCCATCATAGTGGATTTTTAGTTGAAACGGATAGTTGTTACTATTTGTTTGATTATGAAAAAGGTTGTTTACCTAAAATGGATGTTGAAAAGGAAATTTTTGTTTTATCTAGTCATGGACATTATGATCATTATAATGAAAAAATATTTAAATTATTAGATGATTTAGGTATGAAAAAAGTTTATTCAATATTGTCAGATGACATAGAGCCTCCTGTAAATGTAAATGTTCTTCAAGTATCTGCAGGAAATCAATATGAAATTTGTGATAAACAAAAATTATCTACATTTAAATCTACTGATTTAGGAGTTGCATTCTTGATTGAGGATGAAGATAAAATAATTTATCATGCAGGTGATTTGAATGATTGGGTATGGGATGAAGAAAGTGATTCTTATAATGAACAGATGACATTAGATTATCGCAAACAAATTGATTTGCTTTCTGAAGTATTAAATGGTAGAAAAGTAGATTTAGCCTTTGTTGTTCTAGATCCGCGACAAGAAAAGGATTATGATAGAGGGTTATGTTACTTTTTAGAACATATACCTGTAGAGAAAGTTTATCCAATGCATTATTGGGGTAATTTTGATATAGTAGATACTTTCTTAAAAGATCATCCAGAATATAATTTGATAATTCAAAGAAATGAATAATGATGCCATAGGCAGGAAAGAGGTTTATTATGAGATTTAAAATGGTTCACGAAAATTACAATGTTGCTGATTTAAACAAATCAATTGCTTTTTATGAGGAAGCATTGGGTCTTCATGAAGTAAGACGTAAAAATGGTAATGGCTTTATTCTTGTTTATATGGGGGATGAAACAGGTAATTTTGAATTAGAACTTACATGGTTAGAAGAACATCCACAAGCTTATGATTTGGGTGAATGTGAATTCCATTTAGCGTTTGAAACAGATGATTATGAAGAAGCTCATAAACTTCATGAAGAGATGGGATGTATTTGTTATGAAAATCCTTCAATGGGTATTTATTTCATTGAAGATCCAGATGGATATTGGTTAGAAATTGTACCTCCTAAGAAATAAATAATTTAAATGCCTGTTTATGCAGGCGTTTTTTGTAGTAAAATATTAGTAAATAATGGAGAATTTAATATGATTAAAGTAATGTTTGTATGCCATGGAAATATTTGTCGTAGTCCAATGGCTGAATTCGTATTTAAAGATATGGTAAAAGAAAGAGGTTTATCTGATTTGTTTATGATTGCGTCATGCGCTACAAGTCGTGAGGAATTAGGTAATCCTGTGCACCCTGGAACACGTAATATATTAAATAAGCTAAATATATCATGTGCTGGAAAAAAAGCAGTACAAATGACTTTAAAAGACTATGAGATGTATGATTATATTCTTGCAATGGATAAGTTTAATATTCGTAATATTTATGGTATTACTGGTGGGGATCCAAAACATAAGATTAAACGTTTATTAGATTATTCTAAAAATCCTAGAGATATTTCAGATCCTTGGTATACTGATAATTTTGATTTAACTTATCGTGATGTAGTTGAAGGATGTAATGCATTTTTTGATTATTTGATTGAAAATAGAATTATATAAAATATATAATATTTATAGGTGATTTTATGTTTAAGAAGTTATTAGGAAATATGTTTGTATTTTCAGTATTTAGCTTATTGTTAGGTTCTGTATTATTACTTTATCCTGCATTAAGTGAAAAAATAATATGTTATAGCGTAGCTGTATTTTGTGCTGTATATGGTTTAGTTCATATTGCATTACATTTTATGGCTAGAGAAGCATTTACTTTTCCATTAGATTTAATCTTAGGAATTCTATCAATTACATTAGGTATAGGTATTATCTTATTCCCAATTATTATCATTAAAGTATTACCTATTCTTTTAGGTTCATTAATGTGTGTTGATGGATTAATGAAAATTATTAATTCATTTGATTTAATGAAAACTACATTTAAAAAATGCTGGTTAATTTTCTTTATGGGAATAGGATCAATTGCATTAGGTGTTTTAATGATTGTTTATCCATTTAAATTACCTATTCTACAATTTATTGGAATATCATTTGTAGTTAATGGATGTTTTGATGTCATTAACATGTTTGTAATCGCAAAATATAAAAAATAGGATTCGTATGAATCCTTATTTTTTTCGATTTTTGTTTCTTTTTACAATCTTCTTTACTTTTGCTTCTTTTTTCGCAGTCATTGAATTTGAGAAAATAATTAAACCTAATAATGTCATAAATGCAGTTGAAGCATTTAAGATATAACCAATTATAGTTCCTACATTGTCTAAAGATTCAATTAATGCTGGTTTAATGATTGCTGATGTAAGCATATTTAGTACAATTCCTACTGTGAATACAATTACACCAATATAAATATATGTATTAGGGTTGTCATTGATTTTCTTTGTTAAATTACTTTCTTTCATTTTAAATCACCTCAAGTGCTTAAAATATAACATACTTCTAATAAAAATCAACGATAAATAAAGTATTTTTTAATAAATGTGATATAATAATTGGGTTAAAAGGAGTAATTTATGATACGAATTGGAAATGCTATGGATATCCACCAATTAGTAGAAGGTAGAAAACTAATTTTAGGTGGAGTAGAAATCGAACACACGAAAGGATGTTTAGGACATTCAGATGCAGATGTATTGTTACATGCAATTGCGGAAGCAATCTTAGGAGCGCTAGCTCTAGGAGATTTAGGAAAACATTTCCCGGATACTGCGAAACATACTGAAGGTATGGATTCAATGGTTATCTTAAAAGGATGTGTTGATTTAATGAAAGAAAAAGGTTATCATCTAGTGAATGTTGATTCTACAATCAATATTGAGCGTCCAAAGATGGCTCCACACATTATGAAAATGCGTGAGAATATTGCACGTGTTTGTGAATGTGACATCGATTGTATCAGCGTAAAGGCAACCCGTGGAGAAAAAATGGGATTTGTCGGTAAAGAAGAAGGAGTACTAGCAATTGCTAGTGTATTAGTAGAAAAGGAGTAAATGTATGAAAAGAGTTAGAGTTAGATATGCACCATCACCAACAGGATTCTTACATATAGGAAATGCTAGAACAGCTATGTTCAACTATTTATTCGCAAAACACTATGATGGTGATTTTGTATTAAGAATTGAAGATACAGATATTGAAAGAAACGTTGAAGGTGGAGAAGAAAGTCAAATGCACTATCTTCACTGGTTAGGAATGGATCCAGATGAAGGACCAACTAATCCAGGAAAATATGGACCATATCGTCAAATGGAACGTTTAGATATTTATAAGAAAATCGTTGATGAATTATTAGAAAAAGGATTAGCTTATAAATGTTTCTGTACTGCAGAAGAATTAGCTCAAGTTAGAGAAACTCAAGAAGCTGCAGGAGTAGCACCTATGTATAACCGTAGATGTTTACACATGAGCGCTGAAGAAAGACAAGCAAAAGAAGAAGCAGGATTACCATATGTTATTCGTTTAAAAGTACCTGCAAACAAAACTTATACTTGGAATGATATGATTCGTGGAAAAATCAGCGTTGAAAGTAAAGATGTTGGTGACTGGGTATTAGTTAAGAGTAATGGAATTCCAACTTACAACTTTGCAGTAGTAGTGGATGACCACTTTATGGAAATCTCTCACGTATTTAGAGGTGAAGAACACATTTCTAATACACCAAAACAATTAATGATTTATGAAATGATGGGGTGGGAAGCTCCTGAATTTGGACACATGACATTAATCGTTAATGAACAACACAAAAAATTATCAAAACGTGATCACTCAATTATGCAATATGTATCACAATATGATGAAGCAGGATATTTACCAGAAGCTATGTTTAACTTCATGGCATTATTAGGTTGGTCTCCAGCAGGTGAAGAAGAAATCTTTACTAAAGAAGAATTAATTAAAGAATTCAGCGAAGAAAGATTATCTAAATCACCAAGTATGTTTGATAAGAATAAATTAGCTTGGGTAAATAACCGTTATATTAAATCTTTAAGTGAAGAAAAATATGAAGAATTAGTAATCCCATTCTTAGAAAAGAAATATGGAGATGCTTATTCTACAGAATACTACAAAAAAGTAGTTTCTTTATATAAAGATCAATTAAGCTATGGACAAGAAATCTTAGAAGTGAGCAACATTTTCTTTGAAGATGTTGAATTAGATGAAGAAGCTAAAGAAGTTATGACTTGGGAAACTCAAAGTGTAGTATTACCTGCGTTAAGAGCTAAAATCGAAGCTATGAGTGATGAAGAATTTACACCAGATAACTGTAAAGCAGCTATCAAAGAAGTTCAAAAAGAAACAGGTGTTAAAGGAAAACCATTATTCATGGGAATTCGTGTAGCATTAACTCATGTATGTCATGGACCTGAACTTAAAGATGTAATTACAACTTTAGGTAAAGAAAGAGTATTAGAAAAACTATGCATGTAGAAATTTATACAAAATTAGTTGAAGAATGTAATCGTCAAACGAAAGCTTTAAACGAAGAAGGTAGTACTGTTAATTTAATCGAATATAAATATTTATCTAATTGTTTAGATTGTATGGAATATATGGATAAATTTTATAATATTGATTTAGATTGTAGTGATATTTCGTTAGAAGTAATTGATATTATGTTTGAAAATGCACATGAAGCATATTTAGAAAATGAATTTGATAATTTAGATTTATTTGTAGATATGTTTGGTGGATATGTAGGTATGGTTTATAAAAATGCTTTTGGTGGAAACTTTGTTTATGATGAAACAGGTGAAGCTTTAAATATTAATACAAATCATATTTATGTTAATGAAGAAGTAAGAAACTGTATTGTAAATGGTACTAAAATTAGTGATTGCTTTAATGGTTTAAAAGAGGTTATTTAATGAAATTGTTTGCATCTGATTTTGATGGCACATTCTACTTTTGGGGTAGACATGAGAATGTTTTCGAAGAAAACGTAAAAGCTGTCAAAGAGTTTCAAAAAGAAAACACATTTGCGATTGTGACAGGTAGAACACCTCAATCAATTCTAAATAATTTAAAATCAACAGATTTAAAACCAAACTATATTGCGGGATTTAATGGTGGAATCGTTTGTGATTCAAATATGAATGTTTTATATAAAGATTTCCCTAAAATCGATGTAGTTAAAATCAAAAAAATTTTTAAAGAAGAAAAGATTAAGAGCTTTTCTTTCTTTTCTAAAAAAGATATGTATGTAAGATACTATCGTTTCAGTTTTAAAGATTTAAAGTTTATGAATCATTATGCTGAATTAAATGGTAGTAAAATTAGATATAGTCTAAATAAAGTAGATTTAAATTCTATTTCAATGGCTACAGTAGTATGTGTTGATGAAGAACAAGCAAGAAGAGTTTGTGAAAAACTTTATTCGTTGAATATGCAATGTAATATATTTATGAATCATAATTGCATAGATATTGTTGGAATCAATGCTAGTAAACAAAAAGCTGTTGAAATTATCGCAAATCATATGAATGCAAATGAAATCTATACGATTGGTGATTCATATAATGATATTTCAATGATTGAATATTATGGTGGATTTACTTTAAATCATGCAAGTGATGAAGTAAAACAAGTTGCTAATAAAGTAGTTGATAGTGTAGCAATAGCGATAAAAGAAGTAATGGCACAAGAATAATGTTGTTATATAGATTATAGTGATATTAGGTGGTGATACTATGTTTAAGAAAACAAATGAGTTAAAAGTAATGAGAGATCCTGTTCATGGATATATTCATGTGGAATATCAAGTGATATGGGATTGTATTAATTCTAAAGAATTTCAACGTTTAAGAAGAATTCACCAATTAGGTGGAACTTATGAAGTTTATCATACTGCAGAACATAGTAGATTTGCACATTCATTAGGTGTGTATGAAGTATGTCGTAGAATGGTAAATGAAGTAAGTGGACTTAAAGAATTAAGTGAAGAAGATAAAGTAACAGTTATGTGTGCTGCTTTACTTCATGATTTAGGTCATGGTCCTTTCTCTCATGCTTTTGAAAGTATTACACCTGTAGCTCATGAAGTATATACACAAAGAGTTATTTTAGAAGATACTGAAATTAATCGTGTATTAAAACAAGTATCTGATGATTTCCCTCAAAAAGTAGCATCTATTATTGATTACTCACATCCAAATGAATTGTTGAATCAAATTGTTTCAGGACAATTGGATGCAGATCGTATGGATTATTTATTAAGGGATGCATACTTTACAGGAACTAGTTATGGAAAATTCGATTTAGAAAGAATTTTACGTACAATGCGTGTTAAAGATAATAAAATTGTTGTGAAAGAAAGTGGAATTCATTCTGTGGAAGATTATATTATGGCTAGATACCATATGTATTGGCAAGTATATTATCATCCAGTTGGAAGAAGCTATGAAGCAATTTTATATAGTATCTTTAAACGTATGAAGGATTTATATAAAGAAGATCCAACTTGTTTGGAAGAATTACAAATGTTTATCCCATTCTTAAAACAAGAAGATACAATAGGCGATCATTTTAAATTAGATGAAAATGCAGCTTTATATGGATTTACCTTATTAAGTGAAGGAAATGATCCTATATTAAAAGATTTATCGAGAAGAATGTTGAATCGTGATTTATTTGAATATGAAAATATTCAAGATCAATTAGATTTAGATATTATTATAGATAGAGTTAAAGAAAAAGGTTATGACCCAGAGTATTATGTTGTTTCTGATTCGGCGAAACAATCTCCTTATAAACCTTATAAAGGTGGAGAAGGTCATAATATTTGGATTTTAAGAGAAGATGATTCTATTCAAGAGTTATCTAAAATTAGTAATATTGTATCTGCAATCGTACGTGGAAATCAAAAAGAAGATAAAAAAGCATTTTTCCCTAAAGATTAAAAACGAATTCAACTGAATTCGTTTTTTTTCATTTTATTGACAATAAGAAGAAAAACATTTAGAATGTACTCATAAGTTAATAATTTCTACTGCAGAGGAAATTATTAACTACTATTTTACCGGAGAAATAGTAATTATAAGGAGAAATTAAAATGAAAGTAATTCACACACCTAAAGCACCTGCTGCTATTGGTCCTTACTCTCAAGGAAAAGATATTGGTAACTTAGTGTTCACTTCTGGACAATTACCAATCAATCCTGAAACTAAGGTAATGGCTACTGATATTAAAGAAGCTACTAAAAATAGTATGGAAAATTGTAAAGCAATTTTAGAAGAAGCAGGAACTGATTTAAGTAAAGTTATCAAAACAACAGTTTTCATGAAAGACTTAGCTCAATTTGCTGATTTCAATGAAGTTTATGCAACATATTTTGAAGGAGAATTCCCAGCTAGAAGTTGTGTTCAAGTTGCGAAATTACCTTTAGATGCGCCAGTTGAAATCGAAATGATTGCTTTAAAATAAAGATTTACGATTCAAATAGGAACTCTCAGTATAAACTGAGAGTTTTTATTAATTTAGCTTTGACAACGCTTTCAAAAAGGGTTAAACTAATACTTGTTTTATTGGAGGTGATTTTGTGAAGAAACATAAACATTATGATAATATGGATGCTTTAGATATTATTCATAAAATTTCTAATATTTATACTTCTACAAAAAAGCCAAAAGATTATGGTACTGGAGAGATTTATACTCATATTGAAGTGCATACTTTAAAAGATATTGCGGATTATCCAGGTATTACTGTAACTGAATTAGCTAGAAACCAAGGTAAAACAAAAGGAGCTATTTCTCAAATATTAAAGAAATTAGAGAATTGTGAATTAATTTATCGTGAAGTTGATCCAAGTAATGATAATCGATTATTCTTATACATTACTGAAAAGGGTAAAATTTTAGATAAAAAACATCGTGCTAATGATAGTGTTGGATTTGGGGAATCAATGGATAAAGTAAGAGAAATCTATTCTGATTCAGAAATTGACTTTGCATTAGAGGTTATGGAAACTTGGTTAAATATTCGTAGAGATATTCAAGATCAACGTGATGAAAGAAATAAACTTTTAAAAAAGAAAAATAAGTAATAAAAAAACACCTTTATTAAGGTGTTTTTTAATGAAAAAATTTTCATTTTTTATAGAAACAAAAATCATTAAAAACATCTATTTTTAGGCATTTGTAGGAATTATAAAAAAATATGTAAAGGCTTTCTAATTTTGTTGACATTAACTGGAAAAAGGTTTAGAATGTAAACAAAGATAGGGGACCCTATTTTTTAGTGACCCTTGTCTGATTTAAACAACATCATCTGCAGAAATGTTGTTTAGCCCAAAAAATGATATTATTCCGGAGCAATATCATTTTTATTTTTTAGAAAGAAGGAGAAAAAATATGCAAGGTTTATTAGCTATCGTGTTAACATTTGCGTACATCGCAGCTGTTGCATTCTTAGTTGTTAAGAAATATAACTCTGTATGGGTATTCTTAATGACTGGTTTAGGTGTTATCTTATTATTCGCTGCATTCGGAACAGGAACTTTAGGTGATAAGACAACAGGAAATTTATTTATTGATGCTTTCGTATTCGTTAAAAACCAATTCACTTCTAACTTCAGTGGATCAGGATTTAACATTATGATCGTTTCTGGTTACGCTACTTACATGGCTCACATCGGAGCTTCTACTAAGTTAGCATTCTTATGTACAAAACCATTAAAAGGAATCAAAAATCCTTACATCGTTGCTAGTTTATTATTAGTTATCGGTTCTGCATTAAAAGTTGTTACAACTAGTGCTTCTGGTTTAGGTATGTTATTAATGTCAGTATGTTACCCAATCTTAGTATCTTTAGGGGTATCTAGATTAAATGCTGCTACTATCGTAGTATTATCTACATTACTTGACTGGGGACCAAATGACTCTTCAGCTTTATTCGCTGCTGAAACAGTTTGTGGTATGCCAATCGTTGATTACTTCGTTAAATTCCAATTACCTGTAGGTATTGCAATCGTAGTTGTTGAATCAATCTTCTTACCAATTTACTTAAACAAAACTGACAAAGCTGCTGCTGGTGAAACAGTTGAAGTTGAAAAAATGGAAGATGCTACATGCCCAGTTTGGTATTCAATTTTACCATTATTACCTTTATTATTAATCATCTTCACAACTATTACTAAAGGTAACCCAATTCCAAAATTAGACGTAGCTACAGCTAACATCTTATGTTTAGTAATCGTATTATTATTACAATTAATCACTAACAAAGACAAAAAAGCTGCTATGGAAGATATGAAATTCGTCTTCACAAAAATGGGAGTTTGTGCTGCTAACATCGTATCAATCTTAATCGCTGCTGCAGTATTCGCTCAAGCTGTTAAAATGTTAAACGGTGTAACTGTATTATCTAACATGTTAGCTCAATTACAAGGTGCTACAATTATTACAGTTATCGCATTATCATTAATTACATTCTTAACTGGTATGATCTTAGGTTCAGGAAATGCTGCTTGGTATGCATTCGGACCACTTGTACCTGAAATCGCTGCTAAATTAGGAATTGCTCCAACAGTAATTTCTACTCCAATGCAATTATCTCCAGCTATCGGACGTTCTATGTCTCCAGTTGCTGGTGTTGTAATCGCTGTTGCTGGTATGGCTGACGTTGAAGTTCAAGACTTAATCAAACGTTGTGCATTACCTGTAATTTTAGCATGGGTTGTATGTATCATTGCTTCAATGGTAGTTACTGCTCTATAAGATTAAAAACTAACTAAAAAAATTCTGATTATCAATTTAATCAAAAATTCAATTAAATTATAAGGAGAAAATTTAAAATGTACGAATATACTAAAGAGTTCTTCGACAAAGGTATTGAAAGAAGAGGAACAAGTGCTAAAAAATATGACCCAGTTCTAGTGCCAGAAGATGTAATGCCTTTCTGGATTGCTGACACTGACTTCCCAAGTCCAAAAGAAGTTACTGATGCATTAATGAAACGTGTTGCAGATGCACACTATGGATATCCATATATTAGCCAAACATTCGAAAATGCTGTTGCTAGATGGTATAAAGTTCGCCACAACGCTGAAGTAAATCCAGCTTGGGTTGACTTCTCACCATGCGTTATTCCAGCTATGATTTGGATGGTTAACGAATTTACAGAAAAAGGAGACGAAGTTTTATTACAAACTCCTGTTTATCCTCCTTTCCACGCTTTAGTTAAAGATCACGGACGTACTTTAGTTTACAACTCATTAGTATTAACTGAAGGACGTTACGAAATTAACTGGGAAGATTTAGAAGCTAAATTAGCTAGCCCAAAATGTAAAATTATGTTTATCTGTAACCCACAAAACCCTACAGGTAGAGTATTTACAAAAGAAGAATTAATTAGAATGGGTGAATTATGTAACAAATATGATGTATTAGTTGGTGTTGACGAAATCCACGCTGACATCGTATTCGATGGAATCGAATTCACTTCATACTGTACATTAGATCCAGAATTAACTAAAAATTCTATCACATTCTTAAACCCAGCTAAAACATTCAACGTTGCAGGATTCAGAACTGCTGCTTGGTTCACATGTGATGAAACAATGTACAAACGTATGATGCACCAACAAAAAATCAACAAAGGTATGGGACGTGTTGATTTCGGTAACGTTGCATTAGAAGCTTGCTTCATGGAAGGTGACAACTATGCTGATGCATGTGTTGCTTACTTAAACGAAACTAAAAATGAAGTAGTTAAATATGTTAACGAAAACATCCCAGGTGTTGTTGCACTTAACCCAGAAGCTACATTCATGGTATGGTTAGACTGCCGTGGATTAGGATTTGAAACTCAAAAAGAATTATCTGACTTCTTCTTCAATGAAGCTAAATTATACTTAAATGATGGAACTTCATTCGGTGCAGAAGACGGATTCGGATTCATGAGATTCAACTTCGCTGCTCCAAGACACATCGTTATGGAAGGTCTTGAAAGACTTAAAAACGCTGTTGCTCGCAGATAATCCAAATAAAATTGAATTCTTAGGCAGGGAGTAATCCTTGCCTTTCTTATTAGGAGGAACTATGAACTCAAAATTTTATAAAGATGTTGAAAGCAAAGAATTCTTAGGGATTCTAGTTGATGAAAATGGAAATGTTGTATGGAGTAGTGGAAAAAGTCCTGTTTCTAACTTATACAAAGATTATTTCCGTGGAAGATTATTAGATAAAGGAAATCTTACAATGTATGCTAATCAAGCTGGTTTAGCAATGGCTGTATTAGCTGATAAAATTAATATGACAAAATGTGTTGCAGTTCAATTATCTGAAGTAGGATTAAAGATGTTTAATGATAAAAATATTCCTGTTGAATATTCTGAAATTATCCCTTTAGTTATTTCTTCTCAAGATGCAACTATGGTTTGTCCTATTGAAAAGTTCTTATCTGAACATGATGATCCAACTGAACAATGGGATTTCTTAGAAGAAAAATATACAGGAGATAATGCACCTGTATGTTGCGCAAAAAAATAATTTTGTATAATTACGAATCTTTAAAAATTTAATATTTTATGATAAAATTTACATATATCTATATGTAAATTTTTTCTTTTTAGAGGGAGGTCGTTTTTGATGAAATACAGCAAATTAAATATTAAACAAATTATCGCAATTATTGCTACTGTGTTATGTCTTGGACCTGTCTGTCTAAATTTATTAGGTATTACTAATGTTGCGGATACTACGATTACTTTATTAGTATTATTGATGGCATCAGTATTTTTAGTAACAGAAGTTTTACCGTTAGCTGTTGGTGCGATGACTGTACCAATTGTATTAGCTATTGCAGGTATATTACCTGTTAAGACTGCTTTTTCTGGTTTTTCAAATGATAATGTAATTCTATTTGGAGCTATGTTCATTGTTGGTGGAGCTTTATTTAGAACAGGTGTTGCTAGTGCAGTTGGTGAATTAGTTGTGAAACTTGCCAATGGACGTAAAGATATGCTTATTATCTACATAATGGTCGTTACAGCCGTTTTATCTTCAGTCATGAGTAATACTGGTACTGTTGCTGTTTTAGTGCCAGTATGCCTAGGAATCGCTGATTCCGCAAAAATGTCTAGAAAAAGTTTACTTATACCATTAGCATTCATGTCTAGTTTAGGAGGTATGATTACACTTGTTGGTACACCTCCAAACTTAACTGTATCTACAGTATTAGCTGAATATGGATATGGAACATTCGGTTTCCTTGAATATGCTTATACAGGTATTCCACTATGTATTTTTGGTGGATTATATATGTTTTTATATTATCGTAAAGAATTATCTAAAGGTGGAAATAAAGTAGATATCCCTGATACAACGCATACACCACAATTTACAATATATGGTAAGATTGCGACAGCAATTTTAATAGGTGTAGTACTTGTTATGGCTACTGGAATTATGAACTTAACTTTAGGTGCTGCTATTGGAGCTATGTTATGTTTATTATTTAAATTACAAACTCCACATGAAGTAATTGAAGACGTTGATTGGACAACAATTTTCCTATTTGCAGGAATGTTACCATTATCAAATGCTTTAGAAATTACTGGTGCAGGAAAAATGATTGCTGATTTAACTGTTTCTATAATTGGTGGAAATGGTTCAATAATTGTTATTTCTACAGTTCTATTTTTAATTGGAAACATTATGACACAATTCATGTCAAATACTGCTGCATGTGCATTACTTGCACCAATCGGTATTGAAATTGCAGTTGCGTTAGGAATTGATCCAAAACCTATCTTATTAATCATTTCAATAGGTTGTTGTGCTGCTTTCGCAACACCGATGGCAACACCACCAAATACATTAATTATGGGACCTGCTAATGCACAATTCAGTGATTATATTAAAGTTGGTTTACCATTAATTATTTTATCTTATATCGCATGTATCTTCTTGGTACCGATATTCTTCCCATTCTAAGAAACAGGAGCTGAATTTCAGCTCCTTATCTTTTTATATACCAATATTCACTTCCAAGTAATGATTCGTTTCCAGTTATAGGATCTACTATTTTAGATTCTATATTATTGCTCATTGTATACCATCCACCTTTATCATCTTCATACAATTGATTAAATGTATCTTTAAATACTAATTTAGAGATATTATAGTACTCATCTTCTAAAAATCTTCCATCATCAAATCCACTCCATATTCCAATTGTATATTCAGTATTAAATCCAACAATTAATGAATCATAATTGCTTGTACCTGATTTAGCGGCTACTTTTACATTTGGATTCATATTAAATAAAGTAGGATATGATATTGTTTTATTTTTTATATCAAATGGACTTGTTAACATTTGATTTAAGATAGTTGTTTCATCTTGATTAAAATATTTAATAGATTCTATTTTATTTTCGTATAATAAAGTTTCATTTGAATAAATACTTTTAATTAAAGTAGGTTTATTATAATAACCTAGATTTGCAAATGTATTAAAAATAGAAGTTAATTGTAATAAGGTCATTTCACTTGTTCCTAACGCTAAAGAAGGGATTGCTTCTGATTT
>JAEIGA010010204.1_pt1 | contig 14229 bp, 13 predicted proteins | sample 9270691 | NCBI WGS metagenome assembly JAEIGA01 (sample SAMN17057246, study PRJNA624740) | gut metagenome | biome: biome; isolation source: fecal sample | host: Bos grunniens | place: China: Xizang | collected 2019 | reverse complement strand
TTGCAGACTTATAATCTGACAACCAGAAGCAGGCTGATCGCTGACGGCTGATCGCTGATTGCTTTTGATTCTAATCTTTGAATAGTCGAAAGTGGAGATGAAGTTGGTACCTTCGTAATAGTTGAAGAGACTTTCTGAAGCTGGTATCAATGCTGCGAAACAGGCACCGTTGTTTTTGGCCTGATTTAATGCTTTGATAATTAAATCGTTCATCAATCCTTGAGAGCGATATTCTGGGTCGGTGCAGCAGCCGGAGAGATAAGAGCATCCGATAGTCTTTCCATAATAAGAGAAAGGGTAGGAGATGAGCTGCATTGCTGAGACTACCTTGCCGTCTTTTTCAATATGAATGTTGTCTTGTTCGTTGTATCGTTTCTCAAAATAAAAATCAACGAATTGCTTGTCTTCCTCGCTGAAGCATTTGTCCCAAAGTGCTTTGGTTTGATTCTTTATGTTATTTCCCATAAAATTATTTGTCAAATGTTGTTTTGCCTTCGATATGCTCAGGCATCAATTGCGGTCACTGAGCTTGTCGAAGTGACAATAAATTAAACTTAAAAACTCTCTACAAATTCAAGATTGAAATCGATTATTTCTTGATTTAAAATGCAAATCTGGAATTTCACGTCTTTAAATCTCAACTGTTCAACAGCTTCTTCCACGCTGATGATGTTTTTCTCATAATCGCTAACAATATCAGTTATTTCGTCATAAATTCCACCAGCGATGACGATGTCGTAGTCGGCGGTAACGTCTTTGCCTTTGCGACATTCAACGACGAAATTCAACCATTCTTTATTATATGTTTCAAACTCGTTGAAACGATATCCTACGTTTTTGGTTTTGAAGTAATTAAACTCATAAACGCTAACGACAGCATTGTCTCCCGTTTTTCTTGCCAATGCTTCAGCTTCGATTTTTGAATTTGTCAGATAAAATCCCTTTCCGAAACCAAGATTTTCACCGTTAACATCAACTGAAGGTTTCTTTACTTCAGCAGAAGAAATATGATATACTGTAATGTTCATTTTTTTATTTTTAAAGTTTTTCAAATATTATATTTGGTTCTTTTGTCATCTCAATCAAGCGATTAGCAATTTTATTCCAATTAAAATCACTATTGAGCATTACAATTGATTCGTTAAAATTAATGTCATCAAAATATGTCAATGCTTTGATTGGCATCAATATGTTTGAATTTGTGATTTTCATGACAAAAAACTGAAGCATTTCATCCAATGAAAATTGTGATGATAAATAAGCAATGTCGATAAAATCTTTAATTCTTGAACCGTTATCAGTAATACTTAATAACTTCATCGCTATTATATCAGGAATGCTTTCCAATCTTACATCATCAATAATCTCACAGTTATATAAATGAGGGTAATCGAATTTAATGAAATCGACTTTTATGCCATTGATGAATCCTTTAAGAGTCTGTGATCTGGAATAAGAAACCTTAAAATCATATTTTTTAATTAACATTGTTTTAATCTCTTCCAAATCAAAAGTCTCAGATGTGAAGAAGTCAAGGTCAATGCTTTTACGATGACCTAAATGCAAAGACAGTGCAGTGCCTCCAACAAGATTGAAAGATGATAATAAAGTCTCTTTCTGTAAATCAGTTAAAAGTTCCAATGTTTTTGGTTCAATTGTCTCTTTGTACAACATCTCAATTCTTCTCTTTTTAGATTAAAAAATATGCATACAAAATTTATATCTATATCATTGAGATATGGTATGGTTTTGATAATTTCTCTAAAACCTTCAATGCCACCATATAAATCAAAAGCCGCATAATAATCTTCTGGCGTTCCTAATTCTATAACTCTTTGAACTACTATTGATTTAGAATTATGCCAATCAAAATTATCAATGTCGTATTCCCATAATAGAGAACGATTTATACTATGATTTCCTGATTTATATTTATCTAAAAATACCATACGGCAAAAATAATAAAAAGTCGCAAAGTCGCAATGTTTTTTCTCTTTGTGTCTCTGCGTCTTTATTCATTCCTAATTGTCAAAAGTCCTTTAGTAATCAGAAACTCTGGATTATACGACATCTTCGCTTTTCTCAACCCTTCAATTCCTAAGTCTTCCTCACGATTAACATATAAGAATTCTTCTGGAATGTCTTTCGCAAACATATTGTTAATCATAGTAAAAGCTCCTAAATATCTGATGTCGGCTTTCTCAAAATGAACTCCGAAAGTCTTGTGATTGATAGGGAATCCGAATGTGAATGCGACTACATTATTATCTACAAACAAAACTCCGCCTTTTATTCCAATCTCTTCAGCGTGATTCATCGCAAATAATAACGCTTGTCGTTCGCTGTCAATGTTTTGATGTCTGTAATCTTCGTTCGATTCGTACCACTCGTTTTCTTTTTCTATGCATAATTTAATAAGTTCCGGCGTCGCTGACTTGTATTCCCAATTGGGGTAAGTCTTCATGAATCTGTTGACGTGATTTCTCTTTTGCTGGAACTTATTTCCTTTCAAAGTGGCAAGGTCTTCTCTAAGATATACATAGTCAAAGAAATCGCGATTCGGCATGAGGTTGAATCTTTCTCTCATCTCATCGCTGAACTGGTTCTCCACGAAATGACAGGCGGCGTGCATTATAAAAGGAATTCCAAGTGACTCGGATTCTTTTATCAGTTTCTCGACGATATGATCAGCATTGCCTTTGCCGATAGGCATCATGAAAATCTCTTTTCCTTCGCTGAGATATTTAAGCACCAAGAAATCATCAACGACGGCATATTTCGTCTGATACAAAAAACGCCACGACACATGATTCGCGAACGACAACTCGCAATTACAGCAGTCGTTCGGGAATATGTATGATGTTATTATCTCTTTGTCTTCTAATGTAATATCTTTAAAGTCAATCATATTTTGAACTTTTTTAGACGTGTCAATGATTGATTATTTTTAAGGAATCATTGACACGTCTCTACTTGTTGTCTCGTAGTCTTGTCGTCTTGTGGGCTTAACAAAGTGCATTCATGATAGGAGTGAAGTCGATTTGAATCATCTGTGAGAATATCTGTGCGGTCTCAACAGGTGAGTATCCGAGTTCTGCTGCTGCGATGTTGAAAATCAATTCCACTTCGTTTACGCTTATGTCTTTATCAGCTAAAGCAATTGATATTAGATAACGCAACATTCCTTCGCGTGTCTCTGGATTTATCTCGATAAGTCTCTTTATTGAATCTTTAAATAATTTAACAATATCTTCTTTCACGATATCATCCAAGAAACTCTTAGGGAATATCTCCAATACTGACAACTCGCTGAGAATCATTTCCATTTCATCTTCTGATATCTTATTGTCACTGTTAGCGATAATCAAGCCAGCAGTCGCGATGAAGTTGGCCATATTAGAATCGAGTTCAGAGTTTCTTACTTTCAACAAGATGTCGATGAGGTCTTCCATGCCGTTTTCCAATTCTTCTTTGCTTTCGCCATTTTCTTTAAAGAACACACTTTTTGAAAATTGGTTCAAAGCCTCGACTCTGATAGGGTTGATTGGGTGTGTGGCGAAGTTGATGCCTTTGTCGTTGCGGAAATATTCAAGACGTTTTTTGTTGTCTTCCAAGAATGCCTCGACTTTCATATCCATCTTATTGAAATCCAATCCTGATGACATCTTGAAGAACGCTGATATGCAGACGTTTAAGTTAGGCATTGCCATATAACCGAAACGGTCGGCGACGAGTTCTGATAGTTGTTGCCACAGTCTGATTTTATATTGGAGAGTGATTGGTATTGGAGCGCCGTGAGGGAATACGAAGTTGATGAGTTTCACCAAAGTGGCGTTTTTGTTTATGAGGTGTCCCATCTCGTGACCGATAACGAAGCGAAGCTCGTCGTCGCTCATCAGTTGGATGAGAGAAGAGTTGACGTTGATGATGTTAGGCTCGCCTTCTTCCTGAGCGGCTATTGCGAAAGCGTTGACGGAAGGGTCGCCAGTGATATAGAAATCGACAGGCTCGGTGAATTCTAACGCTTCTTTAATCTCGTTGAAGATCTTGTAATAACGAGATAGCGTTCCTTCTTCAACTTTAAAGCTGTGGCCTTCGAGCATGCTGCGATAATAATTATCTGAGAAAGGTATCTTAGCTAATTTTATTATTTCTTCAACAACATTTCCTTGTAAAGCATTGTAAATCTGGGTGCTGAGTTCCACTTCCAATGGAAGTCCATATTCAGCTATCATTTGTTTTGTTTCCATATCTAACAAATTATTTGGTTTTAATTACGATTGTAAAGATACTATTTTTTGGATTCTTCAACAACTCTCTTTTTCCATGAATCTGGATAGCCTGCTTGTTTAGGTCTTGCTGGATATCCGTGTCCGTTGTCGATGAATTTGCCGTTTTCTTCTTGCTTGATATTACTATCTAAATATTTGACCAATAAGAAGTTGTCTAATTCCTTCCAACGTTTGAATGTGTTCTTGCCTGCTTGTGATGAGAACTCTGTCAAGAATGCTATTGTCTCTTCTTTTGAGTTTTCTAATAATGATAAAGCTTTCTCATCTGTCGCCTTGACTTGTTCCTGATATGTTGTCTCTAATTCTTTCTGTACCTTTTGTAAGTCGCCTATGACTCTGTTATAGAATAAGTATTTGAAATGTGCCACTCTGTTGAAGAGCCAGAATGCTGAGTTGTCGGAATATGTTATCATATTGCCGTTGCCTTGTCTGAATTCTTCTGTCACTTCTGTTATTGAGCAGTAGAATGGGGTATAAACTGTTGAGTTGGTATCGTCAACGCCGAACCAGATGATGCCGCCAATTTCGTTTGGCAACCAGTTTCTTGTCTGTGCTATGAAAGAGAAACCTGTCTGTTGTGTGACGGTGCTTCTTTCATGGAAATATTCTTGTCCTTCGTATTCCCAGTAGAGAGGAGTCCAGCGGTAAGGAGATCCGAATGGGTCTGAGCCTGCGCCTTGTGACTTGTCTAATTCTGTGTTTTGGAAGTGGTTACGCATGAAATACATCATGTCGTCTAAAGATATTTTTCTGTTAGGCTTAACGTAAAGAGGCATTCTTGGGTTGTCGAGGTTCTGGCCTGTAGCGTAATCCCAATATTGATCCATGTCGTCGCATACGTCGTTGAACATCATCCATACGCGGAGGTCGCAGATACGGGCTGCAGAGAAATCGACAGGGGCGAAGGCAGCGCTGAAGTCGAAGTCGGCGTCCTTGCCGCTGAAGTAGTTCTTTCTTCTAGCGAAGTCGATGATGTCGTGTTTATAGATGATTTCAACATCTTGATTATAAAGCTTCTTCCAGTCTTTGTCGGTGATAGATTTTTTGCCGTCGCGGAGTGGGAATGTGGTGATACGAGCTGCGTTGGCGTGACCTGAGACGTAGCCGTCAGGGATGCGTATTGCCACCCATACCGCGCCTTTGTCGGCATTTATGGTGTCGTTTGATTTCTTGTCATAAACAGGATTATATCCTTTTCCTATGATTTCCATATACCAGACTTCGTTAGCGTCGGAGATGGAGAAAGTCTCGCCGTCGCTGCCGTAGCCGTATTCTTCAACTAAATCAGCCATTATCTTTATCGCTTCACGTGCTGATGTGCTGCGTTCGAGTGCCATGAACATAAGGCTGCCGTAGTCGATGAGACCGTTAGGGTCGATGAGTTCTGTGCGGCCGCCGAATGTTGTCTCGCCGAGAGCTACTTGGTTTTCATTGATATAACCTACCACTTGGTAAGTGTGAGCTGGCTGTGGAACGTAGCCTCTGACGGCATTGGTGCCGCGGTCGTATATGGTACGCATGCTGCCCGGAGTCCAGTCGGCGGCAGGGGTGAAGTAGAGCTCTCCGTATCTGATGTGAGAGTCAGCCGCGTAGGTGATGAAGTTGGAGCCGTCAACAGATGCGCCTTTTGTTACGAGGAAGTTTGTACAAGCTTGTGAGTCAATGTTTAATAATATGATAAACATTGCTAATAATAATGATTTCAGTTTTCTCATATTTGATATTTTTTTATTTACAAAGATACATAAAATGGCCATAATTCTGTATCTTTGTAAAAAATTATGCGATGAAATTTCAGACGACACCATTGGCGGAGAGACTGCGCCCGACATCTTTGGAGCAATATATTGGACAAGAGCATCTTGTTGGAGAGAACGCTGTTTTACGTCATGCTATAGAGAGCGGCAGGATTCACTCTATGATATTCTGGGGACCTCCTGGCGTGGGCAAGACGACGCTTGCTTCTATCATCTCTAAACAGGTCAAACGTCAGTTTTATGTGCTTAACGCTGTGAGCAGCGGCGTCAAGGATGTTCGCGAGGTGTTCGACAGAGCTCGTATGGCTCCCGACACTCCTATATTATTCATCGATGAAATACATCGCTTCAATAAGTCGCAGCAGGACTCATTGCTTAACGCCGTTGAGAAAGGGCTAGTGATATTAATAGGCGCTACTACTGAAAATCCAAGCTTCGAGGTCATTTCGCCTCTTTTGTCGAGATGTCAGATATATGTGATGAAACCTTTGGAGAAGGATGATCTGGAGAAACTGATTAGCACGGCTACCGCTGTGCTGGAAAACGACTACGGCAAGAAGATCGTCTTCGAAGAGAAAGAGGCTCTTATGCATATAAGCGGCGGCGACGCACGTAAGTTGTTGAATGCAATAGACCTTGTTGTTGGAATGATGGCGGAGGTTAACCCTGATGCTGAGACACTGACGATAACAAATGAGATAACCACGCAATATATACAGAGCAATCTCTTGAAATATGATAGGTTGGGTGAGATGCATTATGATATCATCTCGGCATTCATCAAGTCGATGCGTGGCAGCGATCCTAATGCCGCTGTATATTATCTGGCTCGTATGATAGAGGCTGGCGAAGATCCTTTGTTTATCGCTCGCCGTATGTTGATACTTGCTTCGGAAGATATCGGCAATGCTAATCCTAATGCGTTATTGCTAGCCAACACATGCTTCGATGCTGTAAGTAAGATTGGCTTTCCTGAGAGCAGGATAATATTGTCGCAGACAGCCATTTATCTCGCATCGTCGCCAAAGAGCAACGCTTCTTATATGGCTATCAATATGGCACAGGATCTTGTGCGTAGGACTGGCGACCTCAGCGTTCCAATGCATCTGCGTAATGCTCCAACCAAGCTGATGAAGGATTTAGGTTATAAAGACGGTTATAAATATGCTCACGATTATGAAGGTAACTTCGTGGAACTGGAGTTTCTGCCACAAGAGATTTCTGGAACGAAGTTCTACCAGCCGCAAAACAATCCACGAGAACGCGAGATGCAGAATTCGTTGAGAAGCAAATGGAAAGAGAAGTACGGGTATTGATTTGATTAGGAATGAATGTAGAGACGTTTCAATGTAACCATAAAAATAAGCACACATTGAAGCGTCTTATTAATATAGGAGCTGTTTGTTTATTTTAACGACTTGTGGTATCAGCATCTCAATGCCGTCATTATTAATAATGTAATCGGATTTGCTGATTTTTATTTCTTCATCCCATTGAAGTCGCATCCTTGAGCGTACATTTTCCTCATCGCATTTGTCGCGTAGCATAGCTCTTCTCAACCTCACTTCTTCAGGCGCAGACACAAAGATGATCTTGTCAAATTGCTTGTCGAAATTTTTTTCAAATAATATGGCTGATTCAAAAAGAATAAAGTCGGATGTTTGCTTTTCGCACCATTCATCGAAAACCTGATTTAGCTTAGGATATAAAAGCGACTCTATAAACTTTAAGGCTTCTTCATTTTGAAAGAGATGATAGGAGAGAAGTTTCTTGTTGAGACTTCCGTCGGCGAAATATACTTCTTCTCCGAAATGATTGGTTATTTCTTTTTTTATTTCAGGAAGGAAATATAATTTCTTTGTCTCTTCGTCTGAATGGAAAGTATTGATGCCAAGATGGTTGAATATTTTACATACGAGGCTCTTGCCGCAGCCTATATTACCTGTTATAGCTATCTTCTTAATCTTCATTTTCTTCAATGATGATATATTCAACTTCTTTTGGCTCTATGCTTAAAATTCTAGTATTGCTAGGATAGTCTATTAAATATACAGGGAGGAAGTTGTTCTTTGAAGATATGTCGGCAGTGTCGATGCTTATAATGAATAAATTGTCTTTGATGATGTTGTAATCTGTCAAAGAGACAATGTATTTAATATTAACCTTGTCGGGGAAAAGTCTAAGTTTCTTGTTTGAGTTGTTTGCTATTTTAACATTGGCAATAGCTTCGGTGTATTTCTCTACGTTAATCTTAATGTTGACTTCTTTGTTGTCAACATTGATCATTTCTTCTGTATGAAGAGGCACGTTGATATCAATATTGGAATTGATATTTTTTAAGCTGATGCTTTCGGTGTAGATGTTGTCGATTTCTTTTAACTTTGATTTAGGTCCATAAATGGTAACAGAATCAGGATTTATCTGGATTCTGCCATGTCTGTTGTATTGTTTCTCGTATGACAAGTCGAGTTTAGGTGTGACCTTGACCTTTAAAGAATCTAATTGTTCCATTTTGATGATGATTCTGTTTTCATCGAATGAAACTTCGCTTGGCTCTATTGTCAGGTAGTTGGCCACTTTTTCTTTGGCGTAGCTTATACTGAAAGAGTAGGTGCTTTCACTGTCTTTATGTAAAGGCACCTCCTCTAACGATATATCTACTTTCCTTTTTGACGCTGGCTTGAAATAATAATTCAATAACTCGAAGCCGCTTGTCGATAATGTGACTTTTAACTCTTGGCTTTTGTCAACGACTACTAAATCTGCCGGAGCGTCTTTGATGTCAATGGTAAGAGATTCTGTCACTGTGTAATTGGCTGACAGTTTGATGAGCAGCCAGAACAGTGCAGCTATTGTAACAAAAAATACTATGCTGCTGAACTGATGCAGCGATTGTTGTTCTTGTTTTTTTCTTACCATCTATCTTGATTTTATTGAGCGCCGCCTACTTGGCTTGCGTTAGGAATGATAGCTGATTTTTCAAATTCGATAGAAGCATTAGGATCAACACTAACGAGAACTGTGTTTTCTCTAACTTCAATAACTTTACCATGGATACCGCCGATAGTAACGATTTTGTCACCTTTCTTGAGGTTTTCACGGAATTTTTGTTGTTCTTTAGCTCTCTTGTTCTGTGGACGAATGAAGAATAACCAGAAGATAACGAAGATTAAAACAATCATTAAAATTCCTGAAAAAGAAGAACCTTGTTGTTGTGCTGCTTGGAGCAATGTAATGTTTAAAACGTTCATAGTAATTTGTTTAAAATGTGTTAATATTTTCTACTTGTGCTTTTATTCTTAATATTGTCTCTGAAGGATTTGTATTTGCTTTAACTACAAGTCGTTTGTTTTGGAATCCCTTGTGGCCTTTGCTGTCGTATGTGATGGTAATCTTGCCAGTTTCACCTGGTTTTATTGGCTGATTTGAATACTCTGGCGAGGTGCATCCACATGTCTTTTCAATGCTAGTGATGATAAGCGGAGCGTTGCCTATATTCTTGAACTTGAATGTGTAACTGACTTGTTCGCCTTGTAATATCTTGCCGAAGTCATGTTCTGTCTTTTCGAATTTAATGGCTGGCGCGCTTGCTCCTTTGTTGATGCCATCAGCGCTGACAGGGTTGTTGACCAGGCTCGCATTGATAGAGCTGTCTTTTGATTCACAAGAAAATAATCCTAATATAACGACTAATGCTAAAATAAATCTTTTCATTTTTCTTTATTATTTAACGTTTGAATTGTTGTTTTGTTCAATGTATCAGCGGCCGCTGCCGAAAATTGTTACTGAACCTTGGTAACGGTGATTGTCATATTCTCCAATACATTCTAATACATAGAAATATGTCGCATCTGGCAAATTGCCTCCGTCCCAATCGTTTTGGTAATCGTCAGATTTATATACTATTCGTCCCCATCTGTTGAAAATGGTCAACTCGGTTCTCAAATAATAATCATTAAGAATATTATATGATTCGTATTCGAAACCTCTTGTGTTTTCATCATTTCCATCTTCTGCATTGAATGAAGGGTCGTTGTCGATGATGAAGTAATCGTTGATGCCGTCGCCGTTAGGAGTGAAGATGTTAGGTATCTTCAACTTGACAGGAAGAACTATGATGTTTGCAGAGAATGTGGTGTCGCATCCGTATTCTGCTGATTTTATGTTCAGTTCAACTCTGTAAGGATTTCCTTCTTTTGAAACTTGTTGATATACATTAACAGGATTTTCCAAAATAGAAGTGATGCTTATTTCTCCATTGTTGTCGGGATTGTTGAAGAAGGCCCATGACCATGAGTTGGTTTCAACTAACTCGACTTCACCTTCAAAACCGAATGTCACGTAAGGATTTTGTATATATGCTGTGTCCTTTGGTGTTGACACGATTTCTAATTTTGGATTTGGATATGCGCTTGGAGTGAATGTAGCGGTCTGTGTGCAGCTGTCACCAGCAGGAGTGATGCCTGTTACGTTGACATAATATTCTTTCCATGCTTTCAGACCTATTGCTTCTTGTGGGTTGCCTGGATTTGTCCAAACATTATCGCCGAAATCAGAACCCCATTCATATATGAATCTGTCGAATCCTTCTCCGCTTGCTGTCGCAATGACTTTTGCGTTCTGTCCGTTCTCAGCTTTGTTGTTGCTGCATGTCAACTGTGTCTGCTCAAACTCAATGTCAAATTGATTCATCATTGTTATTATGATTTCATCACTGCATTCTTCTTGAGTTTGATTGTTGGTGACAACAACACTGTATTTTACGTTGTTTGTTGTTATTTCTGTGGTAAGGTAAAAACTATTCTCGCCGCTAATGACAATTCCGTTCTTCATCCATTGATATGAACAGTTGGAATCATAAGTGACTGATAGACTTATTTCTTCTCCATAACAAACTGGCAGACTAACTCCGTCTGTTAATTTTATTTCACAATCTGTCTGTGCTTTTAAACAAAATGAATTGATTATGAATATCAATAATATAGATATTTTGAGAAAAATGTTGTTTCTTAACTTCTTGTTCATTCTAGAAATGCTTTTTGATGTTTGCAAAGATAATAAAAAACTCTGTATAAATAATGTGAATCAGCGCCTTTTATTGTCATATTTGGAAAAAATAATCTTTATTTCTTCTTAGGGAATAATCTTTTCTTGATTGTTATTAACGTATGGTGACAAAATGTCATTTTTATTGGATTGGAAATACTTTTGATAAACATAAAAACAAACAACAGAAAGGATATAAAATGGATTTTAATCAATTCACAATTAAATCTCAAGAGGCTATCAAGAAAGCTGAAGAGATTGCTAAAACTAATGGGAATCAATCTATTGAAAATGTTCATCTTCTAAAAGCTCTGATTAAGTCTGACGATTATCTTGTTCCTAACTTGTTTGATAAATTAGGTGTCAACGTCGAGATTTTCAATCAGGCACTCGATAAAACAATAGCATCATTGCCTAAGGTTCAAGGCGGTGATCTTTATCTCTCAAACGAAACCAATAAAGCGCTGCAGTCAGCATTGAGCGGAGCTAAAAGCATGGGCGACGATTACGTCTCTATCGATCATATTTTATTAGGTATTTATGACACTCCTTCAACGGCATCTCAGATGATGAAGGACAACGGCATGAAACGTAAGGATTTGGAAGAGGTGATACGTCAGCTGCGCAAAGGCAAGAAAGTGGATAACCCTCATTCTGAACAGAACTACGACTCCTTGAATCGTTATGCACGTAACTTCAACGAGATGGCGTCTTCTGGCAAACTTGACCCTGTCATCGGCCGTGATGATGAGATAAGAAGAGTGCTGCAGATCTTGTCGAGAAGAACCAAGAACAACCCAATATTAATCGGTGAGCCTGGAGTCGGTAAGACCGCCATCGCTGAAGGTCTCGCACAAAGAATAGTGAGTGGCGATGTGCCTGAGAATCTGCAGTCTAAAAAAGTTTATTCTCTTGATATGGGCGCTCTTATCGCTGGAGCGAAATACCAAGGAGAGTTTGAAGAACGTCTTAAAAATGTGGTGAAAGAGGTGGTCGACAGCGAAGGCGAGATTATTCTTTTCATCGATGAGATACACACTCTCGTAGGCGCTGGAGCTTCTAATGGCGCGATGGACGCTGCTAATATCCTCAAACCTGCTCTTGCTCGCGGTGAACTGCAGGCAGTGGGAGCGACTACATTAAATGAATACCAGAAATATTTCGAGAAAGACAAGGCTCTTGAACGTCGTTTCCAAATAGTTATGGTGGACGAGCCTTCTGAAGAGTCTGCTATTTCTATCCTTAGAGGTCTCAAGGAAAAGTATGAGAATCATCACCAGGTGAGAATTCTTGACGAGGCGATAATCGCTGCCGTTGACCTTTCAATTCGTTATATATCAAATCGTTTCCTCCCAGATAAAGCAATCGACCTTGTCGATGAGGCTGCATCTCGATTGAGGCTGCAAATCAATTCCTTGCCGGAAGAATTGGAAAATATTCAGCGTAAGATACGTCAGCTTGAGATTGAGCGCGAGGCGATAAAACGCGAGAACGATACCAAGAAAATTGAGGAGCTCTCTAAAGTGATAGCAGAACTTAACGACGAACGTTCTAAGATAAAGTCTCGCTGGGAGACAGAACGCTCTTTCATAGAGAAGATTCAAAAGGAAAAGAAAAACATAGAGTTATATCGTCATGAAGCGGAATCGGCTGAACGTGACGGCAACTATGGGCTTGTAGCGGAACTTCGCTATGGCAAGATTCCTAACGCTGAAAAAGCAATTGAACTGGCAAAAGAGGAGCTGCTTAAAGTCCAGGGTGATAATCCTCTTATCGATGAGGTCGTCAACGCTGAGGATATAGCTGAAATCGTATCTCGATGGACAGGCATCCCTGTTAATAAAATGTTGCAAAGCGAACGTGAGAAACTTCTTAATCTCGAGAATGAATTGCATAAACGTGTTGTGGGTCAGGATGAAGCTATTGTCGCTGTTTCTGACGCAATAAGAAGGAGCAGGGCAGGACTTCAAGACGCTCGTCGTCCGATAGGTTCGTTTATATTCTTGGGAACGACAGGCGTAGGCAAGACGGAACTTGCCAAGGCTCTCGCTGAGTTTCTCTTCGACGATGAAAATAATATGGTGCGTATCGACATGTCAGAATACCAGGAACGTCATTCCGTCTCCCGATTGATAGGAGCGCCTCCAGGTTATGTGGGTTATGATGAGAGCGGACAACTTACTGAAGCTGTTCGTCGTAAGCCTTATTCTGTCGTGCTTCTCGATGAGATAGAAAAGGCGCATCAGGACGTGTATAATATTCTGCTTCAGATTCTTGACGACGGACGTCTGACCGACAACAAAGGTCGTTTGGTTGACTTTAAAAACACTATCATCATCATGACTTCTAATATAGGTGCGATGGCTATACAGGAGATGATTACGAAGAACGAAGAACTGAGAACTAAGAACGAAGAACTTGAGGCTCATAGCTCAGGGCTCAAAGCTCAAAACTCAGACACTGACTTTGACGATATGCGTAATAAGGTTATGGAAATATTGCGTCAGTTCATGAAGCCTGAATTCCTGAATCGTATAGATGACATAATTATGTTTACTCCATTGACTAAGGAACAAATTATCAATGTCGTTGCAATGCAGTTCCATTCTTTGAAGAAGATGCTGAAGAAAAACGACATCGAGATTGAGATGACATCAGAAGCGATGAGACATATTGCAGAGACTAGTTACGACGTGCGTTATGGAGCGCGTCCGGTGAAACGTATGATGCAACGAGAACTTATCAACGATTTGTCTAAGATGATTCTATCCGACAAAGTCAATAAGGAAAAACCGATAATTGTCGATTACGATGGGGAAGGGGTTGTGTTTAGGAATTAGGTGTTATTTGTATAAACAAAAAAATCCGTCGAGATTTCGACGGATTTTCTTTTTTATTAAGATTTAGAATCTTAAGCTTCTGCTTCTGTTGTTTCTTCAGTTGCTGGAGCTTCTTCTGTAGCTTCTGCGTTTTCAGCTGCTTCAGCTGCTGCTGCTTCAGCTCTTCTCTTTGCTAATTCAGCGATACGTGCTTCATTAACTTTTGCTTCTGCTTCTAATCTTTCTTTTTGGATAGCTCTTTTTTGTTCTGCTGTTGCTTTTACTGCTTCAGCTGCTTTAGCTTCCTTCTCTTTC
>JAEIGA010010203.1_pt1 | contig 14230 bp, 15 predicted proteins | sample 9270691 | NCBI WGS metagenome assembly JAEIGA01 (sample SAMN17057246, study PRJNA624740) | gut metagenome | biome: biome; isolation source: fecal sample | host: Bos grunniens | place: China: Xizang | collected 2019 | reverse complement strand
TGAGAAGCTCGACGACCTCGAGTACTTCCACCCGGACAGAATGGCTTCCCGCATCCTCGGCATGGGCGATATGCTGTCGCTCATCGAACGGGCGGAGCAGCAATACTCCGACGAGGAAGCCGAGAAGATGGAGAAGAAACTCCGCAAGAACAAGTTCGACATGAACGACCTGCTCGACAATCTGCAAAAGGTCCGCAAACTCGGTCCGCTGAAAGACGTCCTCGGCATGCTCCCCGGCGTCGGAGGCCAGCTGAAAGACGTGGACATCGACGAGCACCAGTTCGACCGCATCCAGGCCCTCATCCTCTCGATGACGCCGCAGGAGCGGGAGAAACCCGAGATCCTCGACGCCTCGCGCAAACGCCGCATCGCCGCGGGTTCCGGTCAGAAGGTCGAAGACGTCAATCGCCTGCTTGCCCAGTACAAGCAGATGCAGAAAATGTTCAAACAGATGAACAGCAAAAAAGCCAGAAAACAGTTACAGAGACTGACAGCAAACGGGAATATGGACGGCCTCAAGGACCTCGATATCACCAAGCTCGGTATGTAACCTGAAAAACATTGGAGGAAAATAACCATGGCAGTGAAAATCAGACTTAGAAGAATGGGCGCCAAGAGACAGCCGTCCTATCGTGTTGTTGTCGCAGATTCCAGATATCCGCGCGACGGCCGTTTCATCGAAGAGATCGGTTTCTATGATCCCACCAAGAGCCCGTCCGTCATCCGGATCGATAACGAGAAAGCTCAGCAGTGGCTCAAGAACGGCGCACAGCCGACCGATACCGTTCGGGCTCTCCTGAAGAAGTCCGGCGCGATCCAGTAAGCGGAGGCGCGACATGCAGGAATTACTCACCAGCATCGCCCAGGGTCTCGTCGAAGACCCGGCCAGCGTGACTGTCACTGTGGACGAGCCGAATGAGAACGGTGTCACCGTATACCATCTCCATGTGGCCGCCGACGACATGGGCAGAGTCATTGGCAAGCAGGGGCGTATCGCCAAAGCCATCCGCACGGTCATGAGAGCCGCAGCCAACCGCGCTGAGACCCGCATCGCCGTCGAGATCGACTGATCGTAAACGAACAGGGTATCTGCCACACCGCAGGTACCCTTTTGTTTTTCCGAAGGAGGAGCCCGATGAAACTTCCATATCTGGAACTCGGCAAAGTGCAGAACACCCATGGCGTCCATGGCGAGCTGCGCGTCGAACCCTGGTGCGACACCCCGGACCTGTTCGACGTCATCGAGACCGTCTACCTCAAAAAGGACGGGAAGGAGCCGTACCGTGTGGTCTCCTGGAGACCGCACAAACACCTCGTGCTCCTGACGCTGGCCGGCGTGGGCGATGTGGACACGGCAGCCCGGCTCAAGAACCGCATCCTCTATGTGGAGCGCGACGCCATCGCGGACACTCTTCCGGAGGGGAAACACTTCATCGCCGAGATGCTCGGATGTGAGGTCCGGAACGCCGACGACGAGTCGATCGTTTACGGCGAGCTCACGGACGTCTTCAACCGCGGCGCCAACAACGTCTGGGAGATCCGAAACGGGGACCGAGAGTACCTGATGCCGGACATCCCGGGGATCGTCGTGTCCGTGGACATCGAGGAGGAGGTCGCTCTGGTGCGGCCCATCCCCGGCATCTTTGACGACGCGGAGGAAGTGCGATGAGGATCGATATCATGACCCTGTTCCCGGAGATGTGCGAGGCGTTCCTCTCCGAGAGCATCATCGGCAGGGCCCGGGCCGCGGGACACGTGGATATCCGCTGTGTCAACATCCGGGACTACGCCGGCAACAAACACAACCGGGTGGACGACTACCCCTACGGCGGCGGGACCGGAATGGTCATGCAGCCGGGCCCCATCTATGACTGCTACAGGGCCGTCACGGAGGACGGGGCGAGGAAGTGCCACCTCATTTACCTGACGCCTCAGGGAAAGACCCTGACCCAGGAGCGGGTCCGGGAACTGTCCGAACTGGATGACCTCGTGCTCCTGTGCGGCCACTATGAAGGGATCGACGAGCGGGTCATCGAGGAGATCGTCGACGAAGAGATCTCCATCGGGGACTACGTCCTCACCGGCGGGGAACTGCCCGCCCTCATCCTGGCAGACAGCATCTCGAGGATGCTGCCCGGGGTCCTCGCGAACGAGGACGCCTTCACGCAGGAGAGCCATTACGGCCATCTCCTCGAATACCCCCAGTACACCCGTCCCGCCGAGTGGCAGGGCCGGGAAGTGCCGGAAGTGCTGCTCTCCGGAGACCACGGGAAAGTGGACCGGTGGCGGCTCGAACAGGCCGTGGCCCGCACGCTCGAGCGCCGGCCGGACATGCTGGAGGCCGCCGAGGCGTCCGGCAAACTGACGAAAGAAGAGAAAGAGATCCTTGACGCAGGAAAGGGCGAATGAGACCTGACCGGTCGATCGCCCGGAGGAGGGATTCCACATTTGGTGGTATTCTGCAGAATGGCCACTAAATACAGGTTTTTTGAAAAACCGAAACTGTATTGATAGTACAAAATAAGGTCAAAAAAACTGTGAAATCTCCACAAACTGGATTTGGAAAAGCCTTTCTGGTTTGTCCGCTCAAACGAAAAATGGGAAACGCCTTCGATTTGGCGATTTTTCTCATTGACGAGGGGTATCTCCTTGCATATAATATTCAAGAAATTTGTTCAACAACTATTTTTCTTTTCAATCATGTGAGGGAATTTGCTATGTATGTCAAAAGCGTAAAAGTTCAGAATCAGGTTGGTTTACATGCCCGCCCGGCAACGTTCTTCATCCAGAAGGCCAACGAGTTCAAGTCCAGCATCTGGGTCGAGAAAGACGAGAGACGCGTCAACGCCAAGTCCCTGCTCGGCGTTCTGTCCCTTGGCATCATGGGCGGCACCGACATCAAGATCATGGCCGGCGGCTCCGATGAAGAGGAAGCAGTCGACGCTCTGGTCGCGCTTGTCGAGTCCGGCTTCGCTGAATAATCGATACCAATAGAAAAGATCCTGAGCACACTGCCTCGGCGGTGTGCTTGTTCTGTTATAATAAGAAAAAAGGGAGGTGAAGTACATGGAGAACCCGAAGATGAAAGACCTGCGGGAAAAGGCGATGCGCCTGCCGCTGGTCCCCGGCGTCTACATCATGAAGAACGCGAAGGGGGAAGTCATCTATATCGGCAAGGCAAAAGTCCTGAAGAACCGGGTCAGCCAGTACTTCGGCTCTCAGAACAACCACTCGACGAAGGTCCGCCGCATGGTGGAGAACGTCCGGGACTTCGACTACATCCTCTGCGGCAGCGAGTTCGAAGCGCTCATCCTCGAGTGCAGCCTCATCAAGCAGAACATGCCGAAGTACAACATCCTTTTGAAGGATGACAAGGGCTACCGCTATGTGAAGATCACGAACGAGGAGTGGCGCCGCATCCGGTATGTCAAACAGAAGCAGGAAGAGGACGCGAAGTACATCGGACCGTACCTCTCCGGTTTCGTGGTCAGCGAGTCGGTCGATGCCGCTCTGAAGATCTTCAAGCTGCCTGACTGCAACCGGTCGTTCCCCGGCACCGGACCCAACATAAGACCCTGTCTTCGCTACTACATCGGGCAGTGCGGCGCGCCCTGCTGCGGGAAGATCACGCTCGACGACTACAACGCGGCCGTCGACGAGGCGATCGAGTTCCTCAAAGGGGAAGTGAAGCGCGGCGGTACGAAGGAATACGTCGAGCTCCTCGAGCAGCGGATGAACGCTTACGCCGAGAACCTCGAGTTCGAGCGCGCCGCCGAGATGCGCGACCGCCTGAACGCCATCAAACGGATCTCGGAAAAACAGAAAGTCATCTTCTCCGGGGACGACACCGAAGACGTGTTCTCCCTCGCGCGGGAAGACGACCGCATCTGTTTCAACGTCCTTCGCATCAACGAAGGGCGGCTCTCCTCCAGTGAGACGTACTTCACCGAACTGGACGAGACCCTCGAAAACACCCGCGCCGAGATGCTGAAACGCTACTATACCGTTCACGACGACATCCCGTCCAAGATCATCCTGGACGGCACCGCCGCGGACGACGAGCTCATCGAGCAGTGGCTGACGGAGCGGTCGGGTCGGAAATGCCGGCTCGTCGTCCCGCAGAAAGGCCGGCAGCTCGAGCTCTCCCAGATGTCGAAGAACAACGCCTATGAGAAACTCGCGCAGACGCACAAGCGGTCCAAAGCGGACACCGCGGTCATCGAGCTCGGCGAGCTGCTCGGCCTTTCGAGCCCGCCCGAGTTCATCGAGTCCTACGACATCTCCCATACGGCGGGCGCCGATGCCGTCGGCGGCATGGTCGTCTTCAAAAACGGCGTCCCGTACAAAGATTCCTACCGGAAGTTCACGATCAGAGAAGCCGTCGGCGGAGACGACTACGGCAGCATGGAAGAAGTCCTCGACCGCCGGTTCTCTCACTACTTCAAAGACCTGGAGGAACTGAAGGAAAAGGCAGAGGCAGACGGAAAAGACCTCGAGGAACTGCTGAAGAACGCGAAGGGCTTCGCGAGGCTCCCGGACCTCATCCTGATGGACGGCGGCCTCGGCCAGGTCCATTCGGCGCAGAAGATCCTGCGCAAGTACGACCTCGACATCCCCATCTTCGGCATGGTCAAGGACTCGAAGCACCGAACGCGCGCCATCGCGCACGACGGGGGAGAGATCTCCATCTCGGGAACTCGAAAAGTCTTCGCGCTCGTCACCGGCATCCAGGATGAAGTCCACCGCTACGCCATCGGGTTCCACCACCAGAAGCACGCCAAAGGCGCCCGGAAGAGCGCTCTCACCGACATCCCCGGCATCGGGCCGAAGAAGGCGGAGATCCTCTGGAAAGAATTCAAGACGCTCGACGCCATCCGCCGGGCGGACATCGCGGAACTCGCTTCGGTGCCCGGCATCTCGAATGCAGACGCTGTCAACATCAAAAAAGTGCTTCATTATAATTAGTTTATAGAGTTGACAAACAAAGTGCCGATATGAGACAATAAACTGCATTAATAGGAGGAGTCTTCCCATGAGAGTCATTTCGGGAACGGCACGCGGCATGCGGCTGACCACTCTGGAAGGGCAGGACGTCCGACCCACGACCGACAAGGTCAAGGAGTCGATGTTCAATATCGTCCAGTTCGACATCGAAGGCAGACGGGTCCTCGACCTGTTCGCCGGGTCCGGCCAGCTCGGCATCGAAGCGCTGAGTCGCGGCGCGGAACACGCCACCTTCGTGGACCGCAGTCCGAAGTCCGTCTCCGTCATCCGAAAGAATCTCGAACACACGAAACTGGCGCCCCTCGCCACGGTTCGTCAGGAAGAGTCCGGAACATTCCTGTTAAAGACCCGGGACACCTTCGACCTCGCGTTCCTCGACCCGCCTTACGGGCAGGGACTCATTGGCGCGGTCCTGCCGGAACTGGTCGAACACATGTCCGACTACGGCATCATCCTCTGTGAGACGTCCCGGGACGAAACACTCCCCGAGTCGGTCGGGGACTTCTATGCGGCAAAGACGTACCGCTACGGAAAGATCCAGCTGACGCTCTACCGCAAGAAGGAGGACGAAACATGAAAACCGCCATTTGCCCCGGCAGTTTCGACCCTGTGACCAACGGGCACCTCGATGTCATTGAACGCGCGTCGAAGATCTTCGACGAAGTCTACGTGGTCGTCATGACGAACTACCAGAAGATCGGCAGCACGACTTTTACGGAAGCCGAGAGGGTCGACCTCATCGAACGCAGCATCGGGCATCTCCCGAACGTCAGGGTCGACACCTACAACGGGCTCCTCGCGGACTATGCCGCGGAACACGACATCCACATCATCGTCAAAGGTCTGCGGGCCGTCTCGGACTTCGAGAACGAGTTCCAGCAGTCCATCGCCAACAAATACATCAACAATAGTCTCGATACGGTCTTCCTGCCCAGTTCGGAGAACCACATGTTCCTGAGTTCGAGCTTCATCAAGCAGATCGGTCAGCTCGGCGGCGACATCTCCGACTTCGTACCGGAACCGGTGAGAGACGACATCATAAAAAGATTAAGGAAGGAATAACCATCATGGCACAGATTGAAGATTATCTTGACGAAATTGAAGAACTCCTTGAAAGTGGGAGAGGCAGTGCTTTCTCCGGAAAAACAAGTGTAGATGCGGACGCCATCAAGACCGTCATCGAAGATATGCGCCTGGATATTCCGGAAGAGATCAAGCAGGCCAAGATCCTTGCGACCGAACGTCGCGAGATCATCAACCGCGCCAATCAGGAAGCTGACCGCATCGTGGAGGACGCCAAGTCCAGAAGCCGCGAGTACCTGACGGCAGCTGAGATGCGCGTAAAAGAACTGACCGAAAAGGCCAGCAAGAGCTCCGAAAAGGAACTCAAAGACGCTCATGCCGGTGCCCAGAAGATCCTCGAAGAGGCACGTGCGCAGGCCGATGGTCTCATTGCCCGTGAGAACATCGTCAAAGAAGCGAAGACCACCGCTGAGACCCTCAACGCCGAAGCGGAGAAATACCTGTCCGACGCGAAGGAAGGCGCCGCCAAACTGACCGCGGACACCGAAGAGTCCACGACCACGCTCGTCGCCGAGACCCAGGCCAAAGTCGACGCCATGCTCGCCGAGGCCAAAGCGCAGGCCGACGCCATGGTCGAGGAAGCCAATGAAAAGGCTGCCGCCATCGGTGCCGAGGCGCAGCGCAATGCCGAGCGCACCATCCAGGACGCGGACTACACCGCTCAGACCAAGATGGAAGCCGCCAACAAGTGGGCGGTCGACCTCAAGGCCAGCGTCAGCTCCTACATCACGAACCTCGTCAACGAGACCGAGTACCGTGTTGCCAAGAGCCTCAATGAAGTCCATCAGCTCCAGGCGAACATCAACCAGTCCAGCCTCGAGAACGGCGGCCAGCGCAACGTCCGCAGCAACCAGAATGCGGTCACCGCTGCTCAGCAGAAGAACAAACGCTGAGAACATTCGGAACGCTAACGGAGCATTGTCTGACAATGCTCCGTTTTCTTCGTGAAAGGAGGGGAGTACATGCGCCTCGACAAACTGCTGGGGTCCCAGACCGACCTCAGCCGCAAAGAAGCGAGACAGGTCATCAAAGACGGCCTCGTACAGGTGGGCGATACGGTCATCCGCGACCCGGGCGCCTCCGTAGACCCGGAGAACGAGACCGTGACGGTCGCCGGCGCTCCTCTTCTCTTCAAAGAACACCTCTACCTCATGCTGAACAAGCCGGAAGGGTACATCAGCGCGACCGAAGACCGGACTCAGAAAACGGTCCTCGACCTCGTGCCGCCGGAGCTCTACCGGGACGGACTGTTCCCGGCGGGGCGGCTCGACGCGGACACCACCGGGTTCGTGCTCCTCACCGATGACGGCGCGTTCGCCCATGACATCCTTTCGCCGAAGCATCATGTGGAGAAGACGTACATCGCCACCGTGGCGGAGCCCCTCACCGAGGAGTGCCTCGCACAGGTGAGAGGCGGGATCGAACTGAAGGACGGGACGGTGTGTCTTCCCGCGGGAGTGCGGGCGCTTTCGGACCGCGAAGCCGAGCTGAAACTCGTGGAGGGAAAGTACCATCAGGTAAAGCGGATGTTCGCCGCGGCGGGCAACCGGGTCGTCGCTCTGCGCCGGACCGCGATCGGCGATGTGCCCCTCGACCCGTCCCTGGCTCCCGGAGATTGCCGGGAACTTCGAAAAGAAGAGCTTTCCGTTCTCAAAACCCGCTCAAAATAGAAATCAAACGTTTTTGGTGCCGTTGTGGTTTTTCACAAACGGCATTTCATTTTTTTGGGATTTTTTTATAAAATCGTGAGCAAAATTGTTGTAATTTGAAAATCGATTGTGTATTATAGATAACGTAAGCCGTCAGAAATTGTACAAAAAGTCTAAAAAAGCAACTTTGAGGTTTTTGATATGTCCAATCGACTTTTCCAGGGTGTCATCCATCAGATGAGAGACGCCATCGACCGCACCGTCGGTGTTATCGACGAGTCCGGCACCGTCATCTCCTGCAGCGAACTCGAGCGTATCGGGGAGCAGAACAAGACCCTGATCACCGATATCTTCAATTCCAACGAACCCATCATCCTCGATGGCACGACCTACCTGTCCTTCGACTCGAGACTGCGTCATGAGTACGCCATCTTCGTCGACGGGGAAGACGAGCTTGCGGAGAAGTATGCCCGCATCCTTTCGGTCTCCTTCGGCAGCATCAAGCAGTTCTACGACGAGAAGTATGACCGCAGCAACTTTGTGAAGAACGTCATCCTCGACAACATCCTGCCGGGAGACATCTATATCAAGGCGAGAGAACTCCGGTTCAACTCCGACGCCACCCGTGTCGTCCTCCTCATCCGCATCACCGGTTCCGAGGACGCCACCGTCTTCGACGTCATCCAGAACCTGTTCCCGGACCGCAACAAGGACTTCGTCATCAACATCTCCGAGACGGACATCGCCCTCGTCAAAGAGGTCAACCCCGATGTCGACCCGAAAGACCTTGAGAACCTGGCACACTCCATCGCCGACGCCCTCAGCGCCGAGTTCTACAGCAGCGCCCAGGTCGGGATCGGCACCACCGTCGTCGGGCTCAAGGACCTGTCCCGCTCGCTGAAAGAGGCCCAGGTGGCCCTCGAAGTCGGCAAGGTCTTCGACACGGAGAAAGACATCATCAGCTACGACAACCTCGGCATCGCCCGTCTCATCTATCAGCTGCCGACCACGCTCTGCGAGATGTTCCTGTCCGAGATCTTCAAGCGCGGCTCCATCGACAGCCTCGACCAGGAGACCCTGTTCACCATCCAGCGGTTCTTCGAGAACAACCTGAACGTCTCCGAGACGTCCCGGAAGCTGTTCGTCCACCGGAACACCCTCGTCTACCGTCTCGAGAAGATCAAAAAGATCACCGGTCTCGACCTTCGCGAGTTCGACGACGCCATCGTGTTCAAAGTAGCGCTGATGGTCAAAAAATATCTTGATTCCAACCCTACAAAATTCTGATCAGATATGTTATAATGCTTCCTGTTTTATGCTGGAGAAGGTTCCCGCACGAAACGGGAGCATTTCTTTTAAGTTTATATTTAGGTAATAAGTCTATAGTAAAATACCAGATATTGTAGAATGCCAGAAGTATTTCTGAAACAATAAGGAGTTAAGCCAACGTGATCGAATTCAGAGATGTATCCAAGGTATACGACAACGGAACCGTGGCTTTGAAGGACGTCAACCTGCGGATCGACCGCGGCGAGTTCGTCTTCATCGTCGGCGCTTCCGGTGCCGGTAAGAGTACCTTCCTGAAAACCATCATGCGGGAAGAGGTCCCCACCAGCGGCAGCATCATGATCAACAACTACGATCTGACCAAGATGAGCACGCGGGAGATCCCGTACTACCGCCGGACCCTGGGCATCGTGTTCCAGGACTTCCGCCTCATCCCGAAAATGACCGTCTATGACAACGTGGCATTCGCCATGCGCGTCATCGGCGCCAGCGAGAAAGAAATCAAAAAACGTGTCCCGTACGTCCTGACGCTGGTCGGTCTGCAGGACAAGGCAAACAACATGCCGAACGAGATCTCCGGCGGCGAGCAGCAGCGCGTCGCCCTGGCCCGCGCGCTGGTCAACAACGCCAACACCATCATCGCCGACGAGCCCACCGGTAACGTGGACCCGGAGATGTCTTACGAGATCGTGGAACTGCTCGACCGCATCAATGAGAACGGTACCACCATCATCATGGTCACCCATGAACACGAACTGGTCAAACAGTTCGACCACCGCATCGTCGTCATCGACAACGGCGAAGTCGTGTCCGACATGGCGAACGGCGGTGTCCTCCACTACGACAGCAAGACCGGCTACCAGCCTGTCCCGAATGTCACGGAGATGAAGACCATCACGCTTCACAACGTCAATGTCTCTTATGAGAATTCGCCCGTCACCCAGATCATCGAGGCCGAAGTGCCGGTGAAACTGTCCCACTCCAATGTCCCGGACATCCCCGATATGCCGGAGATGGCCGACCTCGTGGAAGAGGAAGAGGCACCGAAGGCCCCGGAACTGTCCTTCACCGAAGCCACTCTCCGGGAACTCGATCTGGAAATGGGCTTCACAAAACCGGAAGGTGGTGAGGACAATGGCTAAAGCGGAGAGAAAGCAGAACGCTTCGTCCACGAAAACTCCGACCAGGACCCGCCGCCGTTCCTTCAACGTCGGATACCTGACGAAAGAAGGCGTCCGCAACGTCTGGTCCAACCGGCTCATGTCCGTCGCCTCCGTCGCGGTCCTGACGTCCTGTCTGCTCCTCATCGGCGTCGCCATCATGCTGTACGCGAACATCGACATGGCGCTCGATGACGTCCAGGAGCAGAACATCATCATGGTCTACCTCGACGACAACATTTCGGAAGAAGACATCAACACCGTCGGCCAGGACATCCGAATGATCTCTGACATCGAGTCCGCCGAATTCGTCTCCAAAGAGGAGGCTTACCAGTCTCAGCTGGAGAGCCTCGGCGACGACGCCAAACTCATGGAAGGCCTCGAAGAGAACCCGCTTCCGGATTCCTATGAAGTCTACCTCAAGACCCTTGACCACTACGACAGCGTCCAGGAAAGCCTCAAATCCATCGACCACGTCGCCAGCGTCCGCGGCAACTCGGACCTTGCGGAACAGGTCCGGCAGCTTTCCCGCGCGGTCACGATCATCAGCGTCGGCATCATCATCATGCTGCTCGCCGTGTCTTTGTTCATCATCGCGAACACGGTCCGTGTCACGATGTATAACCGCCGCCTGGAGATCTCCATCATGAAGGCCGTCGGCGCCACCAACTGGTTCATCCGCTGGCCGTTCATCATCGAAGGCATCATCATCGGCATCGTCTCCGGCATCGTCTCGGAAGGCCTCGTATGGGCACTGTATTCCATCGCCCTCAAGAACATCGGAAGCGTCTTCTCGATGCTCGGCAGTCAGGCCATCCCGTTCTCGGCCTATGCCGGCAAGATGCTCATCGCCTTCATTTTCGTCGGCATCCTCGCCGGTGCCGTCGGTTCCATCGTCTCCATGACGCGCTATCTCAAGGAACAGGGGAGTGTGATTTCGGATGACAACTAACAGGAACCGTCTTCTGAGCCTTCTCCTGGCCTTTGCCGTGTTTGCGGTCCTCGCCATCCCGACACCGGCCGGCATCCAGGCTTACGCGGCCGACAGCGCCGTCAGCCAGAAGATCGCCGACCTCGACGAGAAGATCGCCGCGAGTCAGGAAAAGATCAAAGAGAACGAAGCCAAGAAAAAAGAGGCCCAGCAGAACGCGGACACCATCCAGGAAAGCGTCGACCTGCTGCAGTCTCAGATCAATGCCTACAACTCGAAGATCGACGTGCTGAACAGTCAGATCTCCACCCTGAACAAGGACCTGACCAGCACGCAGGAAAAGATCGCGAAGACCGAGGCGGACATGGCGGTCCAGAAAGAACAGATCGCCGCCACCCAGAGCCTCTATGCCGATCGTCTTCGGGCGATGTACGTCACCGGCAATGTCTCGAACCTCGAGATCCTGCTGGAGGCGGACAACTTCCGGGACTTCCTGAACCGTCTCGAGATGCTGACCCGCATCAGCAAGCACGACAACGAGATCATCAAGACCCTCCAGGACGAGATCGCCGTCTATGAGAAGACGGAAGCAACCCTCAAAGCGAGTGAAAAGAAGCTCGTCTCCGACAAGGAGCAGATCGAGAGCTCCAAGTCCATGCAGCAGGAAGCGAAGGCCCAGGTGGTCAGCGCGAAGGGCGACCTCGACTCGAAGGTCAACACGCTCGAGACCTACATCAGCGGTCTTGACAAGAACAGTGCGGAGCTGAACAACTACATCGCCAAAGCGAGAGCACAGCAGCAGGCCTACATGAACCAGGTCAACGCGAACCTCGCTGTCACGGCATCCACCGGTAACGGTGCCTACTCCGGCACGTTCATCTGGCCGGTAGCTGGAGGCGGCACGTACGTGTCCTCCGGTTACGGCTCCCGCTGGGGCACGTTCCACTACGGCATCGACATCACCAGCGGCAGCGGGAACAACCCGATCGTGGCTGCGGCTGCGGGCAAGGTGACCATCGCGAGCAACATCTGCTCCCACAACTATCGAAAAGACTACAACTGCGGCTGTAACGGCGGCTACGGAAACTATGTGGTCATCGACCACGGCAACGGTCTTCTGACCTACTACGGTCATATGGCCCATGCCTCGGTCGGCGTCGGCACTTACGTCCAGCAGGGCCAGCAGATCGGCAACATGGGCTGTACCGGTTACTCCACCGGCCCCCATCTCCACTTCGAAGTCCGTGTCAACGACGGCACCTCCCGTTCGGTCGCGGCTCGAAACCCGATGAACTACTTCTAAACAAAAAAGGACCGCCTCGAAGCGTTTGCTTCGGGGCGGTTTTTTGTGTTGGCGATTTACCCGAGGAACGGGAATTCGAGGATGTGGGTCGGGATGACGAAGCTGACGTAGTTCGCGGCTTCCTCAATGCCTTCGAAGTACATCCAGCGCTGCAGCTCGACGACCTTTTCGGTCGGGTCGATCCCGAACATCTCCAGTTCTTTCTCAGAGGGGTCGCGCACGAGCGTGCTCTGGTCGAACCGTTGGATGGGGTTGTCTTCGACGTTGGTCAGAAGGTTGTGGGCGAGAGACCCTTCGAGTTCGCTCTGGTCGAGCAGATCGAAGATCTCCGGCAGATAGTAGTTGTCTTCATAGCCGAGGACGGTGTTGTCCGATTTGCGGATGCGGACCAGACGGTGGACGACCTTGCCGGGCTCCCAGCGGTCGAGCATGCCGTCGGCAGGAACGGTGAAGTCGCTGTTCTCAAGGACCTCGTTGTTGTTCTTCATGCCGACATGTTTCAGCGTGAAGTTGAGGGAGAGGAAGGGCTCCAGACCGTAGTGTTTGCTGCGTTCACTGACAAAGGTGCCGACACCCTGTCTTTTGTAGATGGTGCCTTCATTTTCCAGTTGCGCCAAAGCTGCACGTACGGTGGCACGGCCGACGTCCAGCGTTTCCATGAGTTCATATTCGGTGGGGAGCTGTGAATGTGCGGGGTACTTCCCGGAGATGATGAGCTTCATGATGTACTCTTTCACGTAGATGTAAAGAGTGGGCGAATTATCGCGTTTCGCCATGAATAGAACCTCCTTAACAGATGGAATCTGATATCATCACATATGTTCTAACCGAACAAATTATAGAATGTGTTAGCCGATTAGTCAATACATCCGAACAAATTTGTTCCGACAACTATGATTTCTTTTTTCTTCTTCTTGGCGGTCCCGTCACCGTACGTTATAATGGTTATGTATCACATTTTTTGACCGATCAAACCGTATTGAAAAAGAAAGGAAGAAAACACCATGAAACTGGAAGACATCATCCTCAAACTGGCTGATTCCGGCGAGATCGGCCGCAACGTCAAAAAGGGTGTCGGCATGCTGGCCGGCGGACTGATGGACATCGCGTTCCCGTTCCTGATCCCGACGCAGGACGTCGTGGAGGGACCCGGTTCTTCCGCGAGAGTCGCGGAGATCCTGAAACGAAACGGAGGAAGCAAAGTCCTCGTCATCACCGACAAGACCCTGCATGAGCTCGGCATCCTCGACACCATGCTGAAGGCGATGGACGAAGCGAAGTTCCCGTACGCGATCTACGACGGTGTAGAGCCGAACCCGTCCATCGAGAACATCGAAGAGGCGTTCGCGATGTACCGGAGCGAAGGCTGTGACTGCCTCGTCGGCTTCGGCGGCGGCTCTTCCATGGACGCCTGCAAAGGGGTCTCCCTTCGCGTCGCCAAACCGGACCAGACCATCAAAGAGATGGGCCGCCTGATGGGCTATTTCCCGATCAGCTTCTCCGGCGCCAACTCCAGAGTCCCGTACATGGTCGCCGTCCCGACCACGGCCGGTACCGGCGCCGAATCCACGGTCGCCGCGGTCATCTCCGACCATGCGATCGACAAAAAGTATACCGTAACGGACATCGCCATGAGGCCCCGCGCGGTCTTCCTGGACGCGGAACTGGCCACAGGCCTGCCGCCTTCGGTCACCGCTCCCACCGCCATCGACGCCGTTTCTCACTGCGTCGAGGGCTACATCTCCTACGGCCGCAACCCGCGCGGCGATGAGTGGGCGATCAAGGGCGTCCGCCTTGTCAAGGACAACATCGA
>JAEIGA010010202.1_pt1 | contig 14230 bp, 14 predicted proteins | sample 9270691 | NCBI WGS metagenome assembly JAEIGA01 (sample SAMN17057246, study PRJNA624740) | gut metagenome | biome: biome; isolation source: fecal sample | host: Bos grunniens | place: China: Xizang | collected 2019 | reverse complement strand
CATTCGTTTATTTAGTTTTATTGTTTATTCACAAGCTCCTTAGCGTCAAGTTCCTTAATCAAACGGTTGAGCATCTGACGACCCACCTCTGGAGAGAGGAGTGCCCAGCGTGCAACGATATTGACCTTGACAAGATATGAGAGGATATAGTCAACATTGAAGAAGTCGAATACAGCAATCTCCTCAGCCTCCGACCAGCGGATAACATCAATCTTGCGCTCCTTCTCCACAATATTCTTCTCATCGCTAACTGCTGCAATAACAGCATCGATATATGGTAGCTCGCCACGCAAGCCGAAATCGGCTGCTGACGAACGAGATAGCTGTTCAACAATCTCACCGCCACCCACAGTCACATCCTTAACGGCGCGACCCGCCTCGCGTGCAGCAACTGCCGCAGCGATATTGCGGAGGTTACGATCAAATGCACCCCAACCACGAAGGAAGTGGCTCTTTGACTCGGCAAGCATAGTGTAGTAAGCCTCAAAGATAGCACGCTCGAAGCTACCTGTAAGCACAACATCCTCATCGCGCTCCTCATCCTCAGCCTCCACATAGTTCTTCACCACGCGGGCAATGCTATCTAGAAGAAGCGAGTAGTGGCGTGCATCAAAGACCTCAGCAATCTGCTCTGCTGTAAGGTTTCCAAGCGGATTGAAACGCTCACGACCACTACGGTAAGCGATAAGATTTTCGCAATCGTAATAGCCATAGAGAGCCTCCACAGCCTTACGGTCGCTATTCGACAACTCGGCGAGAATTTCATCCTTTATCTCGCGAGCATCGAAGCCTTTGGTATCAGAGTCCAACGCCCATTCGCGCAGACCCGCAACCAAATAGAAATACTCCTTAGAGAACATGGCTACTTGAAGAGCATGTTAGACACCTTCTCACGCAAGTACTCCTTGAGCAATGCATCAAAGCTCTCATCGGTGAACGAGATGTAGTAACCACCGTTCTTCTCACCGAGCTTGAAGCCATTCTTAACCTCGTTAGAGTAACCTACCTCGATACCTGCCTTAGCAAGCTCCTGAGCGCTCTGCTGCATAACAGCATCCAACTCCTTACGCTTATCCTCAGCAAGAAGTGCTACGAGTGACACATCCACAGTCTGTGCATTCCAGTTGTTAGCCACTGCAAGCAACATATCCTTAACGAATGCAGCATCCATAGTTGCGCCCTTTACAGCTGCGCCTGTTGACTTCATAATCACAGCCTCAGCAATCTCACTCTTAATCTTTGAGAGAGCTTGACGACCTGCAAGGGTAATCTCGGTCATTGCGTTCTTAGCGATATCCTCTGCACGATCCTCGGCAGCCTTAGCGATAGCCTCAGCCTCAGCCTTAGCATCTGCAACGATCTTGGCAGCCTGCTCCTTAGCCTCTGCCAATAGACGCTCAGCCTCAGAACGGCCCTTCTCCAAACCATCGTTATAGAGCTTTGCGGTTAGCTCCTGAAGTTTGTTGTTCTCCATAGTAAAATGTAATTTTAAGTTATTTTTATGTATTATTTTCTGTATCTTCTCCTTTACATAAGTATGCTATATTTACAGCACACCTTAAAAATCTTACAAATATATACCTATTTTTTCTAATAGACAATCATATAGGTAGATTTTTTTTCATTATCTATGCACATTTTTCAATATTTTAGCTATTGTTGTTTATTTTGGAAAAATTATATACCTTTGCCTATCTATGGAACAGAACAAGAATATCGAGCCTATCGTCATCACGCTTGATGCCGGAGGCACAAACTTTGTATTTGGCGCAATGCAGGGTGGTAAGCCTTGCACCGAGAGCATAACATTGCCATCTATGGCACACAACTTAGACCTATGTCTTGGCAATCTTATCAAGGGTTTTGAGCAGATTATAGCCACACTCCCTGAGCGCCCTGTTGCTATCAGCTTCGCCTTCCCTGGCCCTGCTGACTACCGCAATGGTGTTATTGGTGGTTTCCTGCCAAACTTCCCATCGTTCCGCGATGGCGTAGCCCTCGGCCCTATGCTTGAGGAGCGCTTCGGCATACCTGTATTCATCAACAACGATGCAGACCTATTCGCCTATGGCGAGGCTATGGGTGGCGCACTACCACGCATCAACCGCATGCTTGAGGAGGCGGGCTCAGCGAAGCGTTACCGCAACCTTCTCGGCTTCACCTTTGGTACAGGCTTTGGCTTTGGTTTTGTGATGGATGGCAAGCTTAACTTGGGCGACAACTCATGCGTTGAGGTCTTCTGCCTTAAGCACCGCGACAACCCTGAGTTTATCGTTGAGGATGGCATCGCTATTCGTGCCGTAAAGCGCGTATATAGAGAGCTTTCAGGCGATGAGCGCGAGCTTGAACCTAAGGATATTTTCCTTATCGCCGAGGGTGCATTAGAGGGTAATGTTGAGGCTGCGAAGGAGGCCTTTGCAACACAGGGTCGCGTAGCGGGTGACGCTATGGCTACAGCGGCAACGCTCATGGATGGTGTTATTGTTATTGGTGGTGGCTTGGCAGCAGCATCTAAGTACTTCATGCCAGCACTCTTGGAGGAGATGCGCTCAAAGATTAAGACCATGTCGGGCGACACGCTCAACCGTGTGCAGATGAGCGTATATAACCTTGATGATGCTGAGGAGTTCAAGAAGTTTGCTGCGGGAAGCTCAAAGAAAATTAAGGTTTATGGCAGCGACAAGGAGGTTGTCTATGACCCTGAGAAGCGCATCGGTATCACTATCTCGGATATTGGCGCAAGCAACGCCGTATCTATCGGAGCATACCTCTACGCTATTGACAATATAGAGTAGTTAAAGGCTTAGGATTTCCGGCCATAGTCTCCTCTTTTGTTCGCTACATCTGCTCTACAATGAGTGCAGCGGCCACAGAGAAGAGACTATGGTCGGCAATTTTTGATAGGGAGGTTATGCCCGTTGTATCGGCCATAAATATCTCATCCATACGCAACAACGAATTGGCAGGAATAGGGCGTATAGTGAGTTGATAGCCCGCCTTACGAATAGCCTCAGCAGTGGTGATATACTCCACCGTCTCATGTGCTGTAGGCGTATAAAATCTATTGTTATATACCACAAATATCGGTTGCCATGGGCGACTGATAAGCTCCTCATTCTCATCCACTAACACAGCCACATCACCACGACCATGCACGCGGGCATCGTACATCGCATCAAGCGCAAGGGTTATGCTATTTTGTGACACAAATTCGGGATGTGGGGCGGTAAGAAAGACACCCTTAGGACGCTTAACGCGCAACGCAAAGCCGCTATAGTAGCTCGGCTCCTCAACCTCGAAGGATAGCTCTCCAAGAGAGTTTAGGCGCATAGCCACGATACAACTAAAGTTTGGGGAGATGCGCGAAAGACGCAAAAGTTGTTCAATGATACGCTCGGCATCCTCCACCCTACATAACGATGCAAAGCCAAAGAGTGACATCGAGGCATCGCGCATAAGATGAATATGACGAGCGAGGTTATAGGCCTTATACTCAAATGTATGGATGCGGTGCAGGATATATGGAGAGGTTAGTCGAAACTCGGAAGCCTCAACCACCCTACCGTCACACCACACCATCAATTTCATCGTTACATAAAGATTTTAAGGAGTAACTCCTTGAGTAATTCACCACTATCCAAGCCACCACTATTTACACCCTTACTCTTAGCATCGTACTCTCTGAGCAGACCCAAAGCCCTAAATAGTTGTGGGCCTGTCCATCTACCAATATTCGCCTTAAGCTCCTTAAGAACAAAGGGGTGATTAGCTCTCACTGCCGACATAAGCTCCGTATCTGGAGGCATTGGAATACCCCTTTTACGGCTCTGCCACATATGATAGTTGAGCAAAAAGAGCTGCTGGAACTGATTGAATAGCAGTATTATAGTCTGGGTAATAGGATAGTTCTTTGGGTTGTGCGCAAAGTGCTCCGCGATACGCATCACACGGCCCACATCGCGCTTCATCACAGCATCGTTAAGCTCGAAGCTATTAAACTCCTTCGATATACCGATATACTGCTCGATATCTGCATCCGTAATCTTAGTCTGCCCCTCGTTTATCGACACTGCGAGCTTATCTATCTCACGCACTATACGCGAGATATCCATGCCCACATGCTCCTTAAGCATCGCAATAGCCTTAGGCTCTATGCTAAACCCTCGCGAGTTTATATGCGAGTTGAGCCACTGGTCTATCTCATACTCCTTCGGGCGCACCGACTCAAATACACATCCCGCCTTAGCGCAACTCTTATAAAATGCCGTACGCTTATCAAGACCCTTACCCTGCTCCTTATTCTTGTAGCAGATGATAAGTATCGTAGTACTCTGTGGCGAGGAGGTGTAGTGAACAAGATTCTCTATCTTCGTAAGTTGCTGTGCCTCACGCACTATAACCACCTGATAGTTACCCATCATAGGCATCTGACGGCAGAGCATAACAATCTTTCCCGTATCGCTATCAGCGCCATATACCGTAACCTGATTAAACGAACGCTCCGCCTCATTGAGGATTGTATCTCCAAGGCGCTCGGCAATGGCATCTATGAAGTAACCCTCATCGCCCGAAAGCAGATATATAGGCGCAAAGCGGCGCGCCTCGATATCCTTCATTATCGAGTTATAGCTTGTTAGGGCATCGTTAAATTTTGAGCTCTTAGCCATATTACAATGTATAACGAGTTACCTTGAGCACATTCTCCGTCTTGCGGGTGATGGCGTAGCGGTCATCAAGCCTACGACCTACAACCCACACTATATCATCCCCCGAGAGTAGCACAAACTGACGCGACTTCTCGGCCATAGATACCTTCTTATCAATCAGGTAGTCGCTGAGCTTCTTACGCCCCGACATACCAAATGGCACAAACCAATCCCCCTCCTGCCAACGGCGCACACGGAGTGGAAACTTCAACTTATCGGCATCAAGCAGCGCAACATTATCGCCCTGGTCGAGCGTATCTATAAAGTCGATATTGCAATACTCATAGTATAGCACCGAGCCACCGATATATGAGCGTGCCACGCCCTTCTCTACGATAGTTTCACAGCTATCCTCATCTGTTATACGCGCGATAACCACATCGCCACGATCTACCACAGCCACCCACTCGCGCGAGTAGAACCTACGACCCGTAGCGCCAGCATCCAAGGAGTGACATAGAGCATCCACAACATCACCCTTGAAGCCATACTCCGAGTTCAAAATCTCATATATCACATAGTTACGAGGTAGCGTTGGGCGAATCTTACCTACACGCAATATATCTATATCGCCGTTATGCTCCAACGACTCACCCTTAAGAATATCTATTGCCGCATTGATGAAGTCCTGCGCCTGACTTAGACGCGCAATATTACGGCGCATGATTGTCGTAAACTGCGGATTTATCTCCTTAAGCATAGGCACAAGACCTATGCGCACCTTATTTCTAAGATACTTTGTAGAGCGATTTGAGGAGTCCTCCCTAAATGGAATACGATGTGCCACAGCATAGTCGTGAATATCCTTACGCGTAGCAAACATCATAGGACGCACAAGGCGACCCACCTGCGTGGTGATACCCGTAAGGCCTCTAAGTCCCGTACCACGCAACATATTGATAAAGAAGGTCTCGATAGAGTCGTTACTATGGTGCGCTATGGCTATAGCATTATAGCCATGCTCATCACACAGCTCCCTGAACCATGCATATCTTAGGCGGCGCGCAGCCATCTCCATAGACTCTCCCGTGCGCTCCATCTCACCCACCGTGTCGAAACGCTTATTATAGAACTCCACGCCAAGGCGCTTAGCCTCACGCTCCACAAGAAGTTCATCCTCATCACTCTCCTTACCACGAAGCTGGAAGTTACAGTGTGCAACGCCGAACTTATAACCCGCTGCCGCCGTGAGTGCCATCATCACCATTGAATCTACACCTCCCGACACGGTCAACAAAATCTTGTCATCGTGCGTAAAGAGCTCATTCTCCTCGATATATTTCTCGAAACCGTCAAGTAGTAACATACCTATAAAATATTTACCTCAGGGCTTATCTCCACGCCAAAGCACTCCTTAACTCTCTGGCACACATAGCCCGCCAAACGCATAACATCACCTCCTGTAGCACCTCCGTGGTTTACAAGTACCAAGGCCTGGCGGTCGTGTACACCCACCGAGCCATCTCTGTAGCCCTTCAAGCCCGACCTATCTATAAGCCAGCCCGCAGCGAGCTTCACCCTCGACTCATCACCAGCAACAGGATAGTGAGGCATCTCGGGATACTCCGCAAGAAGTCGCTCAGCCACAGCGCGCTCAACGATAGGATTCTTAAAGAAGCTACCCGCATTGCCCAAGACCTTAGGGTCGGGGAGCTTACTGCCACGAATAGCACATATCGCCTCGCGTATATTTGCAAGTGTCGCGCCACCACGAGCCTCAACCTCCTTAATTACATCGCCATAGCCGAGATTTGGCTTAGCCTCACGGCTTAGACGAAACTCCACAGCAAGGATAATAGCACAACCCTTTAACTCCTGCTTAAAGATACTCTCACGATATGCAAAGTGGCACTCCTCATTGCTTAGGCGCACAACCTCCATAGTGCGAGTATCGAGATACTCCACAACAGTAATTGCATCCTTCGCCTCAGCACCATAAGCACCAATATTCTGCACCGGCGCAGCACCCACAGAGCTAGGTATAGCCGACAAATTCTCTATACCCCACAACCCCTGCTCGACACTCCAAGCAACAAGCTCGTCCCAATCATGTGCCGCCTCTACGCGAATATCGACATTCATGCCGTCATCCTTAAGCACTTCAAGGCTGCGGCTTGTAGGGGTAAATAGCACACCATCATAGGAGCGCGTAAAGAGCGTATTATTACCCGCACCAAGTACATACCATTTGGCGGGTTTCTCCTCAGCAAAATACTCTCTTAGGTCCTCCGCAGAGTCGAACTCCACAAGTGTTTTTGCACACTCTACGACACCAAAACTATTGCGATTAGCAAGGTTTATGTTATTATATATGCGTTTCATAGTGCAAAGATAAAAAATTTTTACTAAATTTGGGGCTAAATAAGACAATATTCCCCATCCATCGGAGGAAAAGGTTGAGAATTTATTAACTACTAAATGAATACTTCCTATGTTTAACCACGAAGACATTTTACAAATCGAGGCACGCGGCCTTAGCGTCTCAGAGGTTGAGAAGCAGATTGAGAATTTCCGCAATGGTTTCCCATCACTTCCTGTGGTGAGAGCTGCATCTGGCGGCGATGGCATTCTCCAATTTAGCGAGGATGAGATTGTAGCTGCCGAGGAGCTATATAACTCACGCGTCAAGGAGCTACGCACACTTAAGTTTGTGCCAGCCTCAGGCGCTGCAACGCGTATGTTCAAGGAGCTGTTCGAGTATGTTAACGATGACAAGCGCACAGCGGGCATAGATAAGCTTATCACCAACCTTGAGAAGTTCGCCTTCTTTGCTGAGTTGGCTAAGTACCTCAAACCACAGATTGATGATAAGGATGTGGTACGCAACATTATAATTGACGGCCTTGGCTACGGCTCAAAGCCTAAGGGACTTGTTACCTTCCACGCATATAAGGAGGGTGCGCGTAAGCCTGTTGAGGAGCATCTTGTTGAGGCGGCGTTGTATGCCTCTGATGGTGAGCGTGCCAATATCCACTTCACCGTATCTCCAGAGCATAAGGAGGGTTTCTTGGCTCTTCTTGAGGAGCGTCAGAGCCACTACGAGAAGAAGTACGGCATCAAGTACGAAGTTTCATTCTCGGAGCAGAGCCCTGCAACAGATACTATCGCTGTAAACCCTGATAACACCCCATTCCGCACCGAGGAGGGTAAGCTTCTCTTCCGTCCTGCGGGTCATGGCGCTCTTATCGCTAACCTCGATAAGCTCGATGCAGATATTATCTTCGTTAAGAATATCGACAATGTAACCACCGATGAGCGCAAGGGCGATACTATCACCTTTAAGCGCGTCTTGGCAGGTACACTTCTCCGCCTTCAGGAGCGTAGCTTCGAGCTACTTCGCGCCTTGGAGCGTGGCGAGGATAAGTACGCTGAGGCTCAGGAGTTCTTGCGTAATGAGCTATGCTGCAAGCTCCCTGAGGATGCCTCTAAGGAGCTTATTGTAAAGACCCTCGACCGCCCTATCCGCGTCTGCGGTATGGTTAAGAATGAGGGCGAGCCTGGTGGTGGTCCATTCTGGGTAGGTGATGAGTTCGGCCGCGAGCAGTTGCAGATTGCCGAGTCAAGCCAGATTGCTAAGGAGGATATGCACCTTATGAAGGAGGCTACCCACTTCAACCCTGTTGACCTTGTCTGCGGCGTACAGCGCTATAACGGCACTAAGTATGACCTAACAAAATATACCGACCCTAAGACTGGCTTTATCTCGTCTAAGTCGGCAGGTGGCCGCGAGCTACGCGCTCAGGAGTTGCCAGGCCTCTGGAATGGCGCTATGGCAAACTGGAACACAATCTTTGTGGAGGTACCAATCTCGACCTTCTCACCTGTTAAGGTTGTACAGGACCTTCTACGCCCTGAGCACCAGTAATCAATTAGTAATTAGAAATTAGTAAAGAGTAATTTCTAAAGAGTTTAGGGAGTTTAGGGAGATTAAGGGGTTTGTAGAATAGACCCGCCAATCTCTCTAAATTCCCTAAATTCTCTATTATTTGCGCCTTTCATAATCGATCACAGCCTATTGTTATTGGTATAATTCTTGGTAAGGCATCCAGTACAAACCAATAATTTTACGGCTATGAAAAGATTTCAAACAATCACTATGTTGAGCCTCGTGGCAGCGCTTCTTTCGGTCACTGGGGCAGATGCTCAGAGTGGCAATAAGAGGATGTTGGCAGAGTGGCGCGATGGCGACTATATCGTTCGTAGATATGTGGTTACGGGTAACGCCGCCATGAATCAGAACTATGAGATTCACTACGCCATAAACTCCGCAAATACGGTTGTCGGCTTTGAGGACAACGGCGCAGAGCTTTCACGCCTCGACAGCTTCTTTGATGAGCTTCGAAGAGATACGACCATACATATCTCCAAGATTGAGATTACGGGATACGCCTCGCCTGACGGCACTACGAAGTTTAACTCGGAGCTTGCGCGTAAGCGAGCGCAGGAGCTTAGCGTTATGCTCGCTAACCGCTATAACATCAGTGGCAGCAACATCGCCATATCTTCGCATGTAGAGCCTTGGAGCGCAACATCAAATGCTATAGAGCACTCATCGCTAAGCAACCGCAGCGACTTGGTGCGCATAGTAAACTCCAACGAGGCGCCTATGACCATAGACAACAAGCTCAAGCACCAGGACAAAGCGTGGAACTGGATGAAGAGCGATGTTTTGCCCGATATGCGCCGCGCAACGGTCACTATCGCCTACACCAAGGATCAGATTATGGATAACCGCGAGTACAAACCTCTCAACAACACTCCTACAGAGGTCGTTGTGATTGAGGAGGTTATCGCCGAGAAGCCCACAAAGAGGCATCACGACCACGAGAAACGCCACCATGAGGGCAAGCACCACGGCAAGCACAACAAAAAAGTGGTTATACTTAACGAGTGGGATGGCGTGATTATAGATATGGGTGCTACAACCGAGGGCGAATGTCCTGAGAATTGCAAGTAGAAAATTGTACAAATATTTGCAAATAAGATTTGAATATATTATCTTTGCATAATAGGAATTTAACATTTAACGCAAAATATTATGGCAAATCTTAGATTTTTGAAGAAGGAGATTGACTACCGTTTGGAGGAGTTCGCATTCGATTGCCACATGGCAATTTTCGTACAGCCTAACAAGGAGGAGCAGGTTGTAGAGCTTATGCAGAAGGGCGTAGAGTTGCGCAACGCATTCTACCACAAGGCAAACAACCCTGCAGAGCCTAAGAACCGTTCACTTGTTCGCAAGCACTACGCTGCTTTGCGCCGTGATATGGCTGAGAGCTTCGCTGGTTTGTTCGCTGACCTTAGCGCAATTTGCGAGTAGTCATCGACTTATAAACTATCAGATAGCGGGATGGTGTATAACTACCATCCCGCTTTTATATTCTCCCCACCACCCCAAGACTCTACAAACAAAAATACCCAAGAGCAGCACGCCCTGGGTATTCTACTATATATTTATATGCCGCACCTAACGCATTTCACGGCATAGGTTGTAATCTCTTAATAGTTGCTCTTTAAGATCGCCAATGGATGCGAACCTCTTCTCATCGCGCAACTTCTCCACAAGGCAGATACGCAGAGTACGGCCATAGAGGTCACCGCTAAAGTTAATAATATGTGTCTCAAGAAGAAGCTCCTTACCTCCCACCGAGGGACGAACGCCGACATTCGACATAGCCTTATAGTGTATGCCATCTATATCCACCTCGGAGCGATAGACACCACGCTCAATATCCTCATGACCCTGAAGTGACATATTTGCCGTAGGGAAGCCCAAGGCTCTGCCTATCTTCTTGCCATGTATAACCTCGCCTTCAACACAAATCATCTTAGTCGGTCATTTGATGGGTTAACTTCTGAACTAAACTATACTCCGAGAAGAACTCACGGGCAAAGACACGAAGCACCGTATATAGAGGTATAGCGAAGAGCATACCCCAGATACCACCAATATATCCAGCGATAAGGATGCAGAGGAATACCTCCAAGGGGTGCGCCTGCACGCGGTCGGAGTAGATTGTAGGCTGTATGATAAAGTCATCAATAACCTTAACAACAACCACAGTAGAGCATAGCACGATAGCTGTATGCAGAACATCGCCACCTATAGGCGAGAGCAGCGCTATGCACAATGAAAGCAGCGTTCCTATAACAGGACCTGCGTATGGTATAACATTAAGCACGCCGATGATAAGACCTATAACAAGGGCATCGCTGCCATGCATACCAAAGAGTGTCATCACCAAAGATATGATGACCATAAGCATGAAGCTCTCCGCCATAAGACCACCAAAGTAACGCGAGAGCAACGCTGTGATAGAGTCCAGAGCGTTATAGACATTACTACGGAAGCGGTCAGGGAAGAAGAGCGCCACAAGACGGTAGAAGAGATTATCCTCCTTCATAAAGTAGAAGGTGATAAACGATATCGAGAAGAAGGAGATAGCCACGCCCTTAATCACCGTAGCCACGCTGGCAAAGGTCTTGGCAACATCTATATCCACAAGACTTAGCATAAACTGCTTAAAGGTCTCGCCGATATCGGTAATCTCGATAGCAAATACACGCTCGATAAGTCCCTCCAAATTCATCAACGAAGACTCCACCACGGCAGTAACACTTGTCCAGTCCATCGAGGCAAGTTCATTAACCTTACCATAGAGTAGCGGAATAAAGAGCAGACCGAGAGCGCCTATAACAAGCCACATTACCACAAGGGTAAGTGCCGCAGCGAGGGTACGCGAGAGGCTATGACCAAGGATATTTATACGCGTAAGGTATGAGACCAAAGGTCGTCCTACGAGCGACAGCACTGCCGCAACGAGGATATAGAGTACCACCTCCCAGAGGTACCATATTATCCACCCTGCAACGCCCACAACAAGAATTGTGGCAAGGCTCTTAAATATCCTATCCTTACTCATTATCTATTACTTTAGGCGTGCAATAGGTGTCTGTGAGCCTATCACAGGGTCACCAATCTCAACAAATAGCTCCGAATCCTTAGGGATAAAAATATCCACGCGTGAGCCAAACTTAATGAAGCCAAGGGTACTATTCTGCTCTGCTGGAGCACCCACCTTCACATAGTTAACAATACGGCGTGCCACGAAGCCTGCAATCTGGCGAATAAGCACCTTGCGGTCATCGCTAAGACGCACAACGGTTGTAGTACGCTCATTCTCGGTAGATGACTTAGGATGCCAAGCAACAAGGAAACGACCATGATGGTGCTTGAAATACTCAACCACACCCTTCACAGGCATCCAGTTAACATGAACATTGGTTACAGACATAAAGATAGATATCTGAAGCATCTCCTCATGTAGGTACTCATCATCCTTAACCACCTCGGTTACCACAACACGGCCATCGCATGGCGAGAACACCAACGACTCATCATGAATCTGCACGCGGCGAGGCTCACGGAAAAATGCTGTAACGAAGAACCAGAATACAAGCAAGAAGCCCGCCATAAACCACAATATTGCGGCTGGCGTTTCAGACAAGAAATAGACCAAGAGCCAGATACCGACACATATCAAACCTGTGATACCGATAATGATATATCCCTCTTTGTTAATCTTCATAAGGTATAGTTTTTTTAGGTTAGTAATCAATTATAAAGCACTCACAAAAGCTACAACAAGCAGATATATGAATGCGAATGGAGCTGCAAGGATAAAGGCATCAAATCTATCAAGGATACCGCCATGACCAGGGATGATATTACCCGAGTCCTTAACTCCTGCATCACGCTTAAACATAGACTCCACTAAGTCGCCAACAACACTCGATAGCGACACCACCAACGCCAAGCCGAGCCATAGGCCATAGTTACCATTAGTCACCGCAGCGCCCACAGCACCCACAGCCAACGAGCCGAGAACACCACCAGCAAAGCCCTCCCACGACTTCTTAGGCGATAGACGCTCACACATCTTATGGCGACCCATAGTCACACCTGCAAGATATGCAAAGACATCGTTACCCCAAACAAGGAAGAGGTAGAAGAGGAAGTATATAGCCTTCCACTGATAATCGCCCGTAAGGATAAGTGGCACTATGGTCATTAAGGCCATAGGTAACGCCACATATATAGCTCCAGCGAGCGTAGTAGCCACATTAACTATTGGCGTAGTACGGTTACGGAACACCTCCGCAAAGAATACCACACCCAACACAAGAACGATGCAAACAGCCGATATCAACGATAGACCCAAGATGTCACCTGACACCTCACAAGCAGAGGAGATACCTACTGGAGCAACTGCCAAGAAGATGAGCAGTGATAGTATAATACCCAAGCCTCGCTGTGGCTCGTAGCCCTTAACCCTCGACAGCGCGTAGAACTCCCATACGCCACCAACGGTAATAAGAAGTAGTAAAGCAAGGTAGCCGTAGTAGCCAATCCACATTGCCGCCAATATTACGAGCAACAACACCGCGCCACTAAGCGTTCTAACAATGAAATTTTTCAACTTATCTGACATAGTTCTCAATTTTTGCAATTACTCCACGCTTGCCTCAGGTGTAGCCTCCGACACCTCTGCTGCAACCTCCTCCGAAGCCTTAGCACTCTGCTGTGCACTTACACCCAACACCGACTCAATATCCTCAGTGAAGATTGTCTCCTTAGCAAGAAGCAAATCTGCCAAGGCCTCGATACGCTCACGCTCCTGCTCGACAATCTGTCGTGCAAGCTCCACAGCCTCATCAACGATACGGCGCACCTCATCATCAATAAGCTCTGCCGTATGCTCCGAGAATGGCTTTGTAAACATATCGCGCTGACCCGTAGCATCAAACCAACTAACATTGCCCACCTTAGGGCTCATGCCATAGTATGCAACCATGGCGTATGCTGTCTTTGATGTACGCTCCAAGTCATTGAGTGCGCCTGTGCTTGTAACATCGAGGAGCGTCTGCTCTGCCACACGACCTGCAACCAAGCCCGCGAGCTTATGCATGAAGTGCTCGACATTGTGGTTTACGCGCTCCTCAGGGAGATACCATGTAGCACCAAGTGAGCGACCACGAGGTATGATTGTAATCTTCAACACAGGGTCGCAGTGCTGCAAGCGCCACATAACCGTAGCGTGTCCCGCCTCATGGATAGCCGTAGAGCGACGCTCCTGAGCCGTCATAGGCATATTTCTACGCTCCAAGCCGCCCACAATACGATCTATGGCTGCGAGGAAGTCCTCCTGTGTCACAGCACTCTTATCATGACGGGCTGCAATAAGTGCCGCCTCGTTACATACATTTGCAATATCTGCACCAGCAAATCCTGGGGTCTGCTTAGCAAGAAACTCTCTGTCGAGCTTATCATCGAGCTTGAGTTTACGAAGATGCACATCGAAGATTGCCTGACGCTCCTTGACATCTGGAAGACCCACCTCAATCTGGCGATCAAAACGACCAGCACGCATAAGCGCCTTATCGAGAATATCTACACGGTTTGTCGCTGCAAGCACGATAACGCCCGCATTTGTCTGGAAACCGTCCATCTCGGTAAGCAGCTG
>JAEIGA010010201.1_pt1 | contig 14231 bp, 15 predicted proteins | sample 9270691 | NCBI WGS metagenome assembly JAEIGA01 (sample SAMN17057246, study PRJNA624740) | gut metagenome | biome: biome; isolation source: fecal sample | host: Bos grunniens | place: China: Xizang | collected 2019 | reverse complement strand
CTTGTTGTCAGCGATTCCCTTGAAGCGCTGGAGGCAGGCGTGGCGACTGTTCTGGCCGGTGATACAGTTTATTTCATCACGGTTAAATAACAGAGGAGACACAGAACCGTCCCCTGTCTCCTCTGACTTGCGAATAGTCCGGAAACTTGGTATCATAGTTATATCATCTATGAATCCGGAGGTGGTTAAAATGAAGAAATACAGAAACATTGCAGCTGTCGGTATGATGGCGGCGCTAATGATGACGGCAGGCTGCGGAGGAAGCGCCGGCAAGCCGGCACAGACTGAGAAACCTGCTGGAAGTGCGGCAGAAAGCCTTTCGGAGGAAACGGAAGCTGCGCAGACAGAAGCTGAAACGTCGACGGAAGAAAATGAGGCGGCAGAGACAGAAAATGAGGCTGCTACAGAGGATTTTTCGGCTGCTTATGCTGCCTACAGAGAAGTGCTGGCATCCCGGGGCGATGAATTATCTGCCGTTACCTGGCAGAATGAATATGGCTACGGCTGGGAGGATGATGCGTCGACCAGATACGGCCTGGAACCGGTGGCCCTTGTCAATATCTGCGGTGATGCGACGCCGGAACTGATCTTTACTGCGACTCAGACCCAGTACTCTGCGGAACTGAATATCTATACTTATGCAGATGGCGAGGCAAAGTGCATTTTCAGCGACGATGAGTGGGATATCCAGGTGGCCGGCGGCACACGCTACTGCCTCTTCCAGACAGAGGATGATGACACCTTGTATGCCTATACCAGCATGGGCGATGAATACTGGGAGTACAAGTACTTCACATTGACGCCCGGCGATGATGGTCAGCTGGTTCAGGGGAAGACCTACATGCTGTCGACCCAGCCTTCAGAAGACTATGAAGATATGATCGAAGAATACAGTCTCGACGGACAGGGCATCAGTGAAGATGAATTCAAGGCCGGCATGAATCCGGTCCTCAACAATATGCGCACCATCGTTCTCTGCAGCAATATAGACACCCAGCAGATGTATGAAAACTCTATGAAGGCAGACTATCTGGCCATGGATGTTCAGACGGCCCTTGGCCTGCTTGGCGGAAAGAAGGCCGTAGATCCTGCCGATATATCGGAAGAGAATCTTTTCGAAGCCCTGGCAGACCGGTTTTCCTTTGCCAGCGGCGCAGGCGGCTGGTCCACAGAGCTCATGATCAATGATGACGGCAGCTTTACCGGAGATTATCATGATTCCGACATGGGTGATATGGGGGATGACTATCCCAACGGCACTATCTATGTCTGCAAGTTTTCCGGCCGTTTCGGCGATGTGAAGAAGGTGAACGATACCACTTACTCCATGCATCTTCAGGAGATCAGCCTGGAAAATGAGGTTGGCGATGAGTGGATCGAAGATGATGTGCGCTATGTGGCCAGTGAGCCTTACGGCCTTGAGAATGCCGATGAGATCATGGTTTATCTGGAAGGGACGCCGACGGCTGACCTGCCGGAAGAATTTTTAAACTGGATCGCTATGCCTCGGGCTTGGGGAGAAAATATTCCGGAAGTCCTTCCCTGCCAGGGTTTATATAACGTGGCAGCCCAGGAAGGCTTTTCCGGGGAATAAAGGGGAATTAAGATGTCTGCAGGCAGAATGGAATTTTTATCAACGAAACTGCATTACCGGGTAAGCTTCAGCTTCGTGCTGCCCTATGACTGGCACCCTGAAGATATCAAGGGCAACCCCCATTATGACCGGGCGCCCAAGACCCTGCTTCTGCTGCATGGTTATTCAGGAACAGATACGGACTGGCTCTACAAGGGCGTGGCCCATGATCTGTCCATGAAATACAACCTGGTGATCATCATGCCCACGGTGGCAAATAACTTCTACATTGACCGGGGCTATGACGGCGGCCAGTACGGCGAATTTACCGGTGAGGAGCTGCCGGCTTATGTGGAAAAGGTCTTCGGCGTATCAAAGAAGAAAGAGGACTGGCTGATTGGCGGCCTGTCCATGGGCGGCTACGGGGCGCTGCACACGGCATTTGCCTATCCGGACCGCTTTTCGGCCTGTATCGGCCTGTCATCAGCCATGTTTATCCATCAGGCTGCAAATATAGAGCCCGGATTTATGGATGATACGAGATCGTACGGCTATTACAGGGAAGTATTCGGAGATCTTAAGAACCTGGAGGCTTCAGACCATAATCCGGAGGTTCAGATCCGCCGCCTGAAAGCAGAAGGAAAAACACTGCCGAAACTCTATCTTGCCATCGGTACTGAGGATGACCTGTATGCCGGCAACCAGGAATTCAGGCATTTCCTGGAGACGGAAGGTGTTGATTTCATCTATGAAGACGGGCCGGGCATCCATGACTGGAATTTCTGGAATACTTACATGGACCGGGGGCTTGAGAGGATCCTGGGATGAAAAAAAGATTATTGAAGGCGGGCATCCTGTTGGGATGCCTGCTCCTTTGCGGATGCACCCCGGCCGGGAAGGGTGCAGGGGAGACGGCGGCAGAGACCGGTACAGCAGGTGAGACGATCTATACCCCCGGCCATTTTGAATGGTCCGGCGGCAGCGGCAAAGTCAGCATCAGCTGCCCCCAGGTGAGGGAGGCCGATGGTCAGACCCTGGCGACCCTTGTATTTTCCAGCAGCCATTATACTTATGTGCGTGTGGGTGATGAGACCTATTACGGGACTTCCGATGAGGAAAGCAGCAGCTTTGAGATCCCTGTGGTCCTGGATGAATATATGACTATTGCGGCTGAAACGACGGCCATGTCCCAGCCCCATGAGGTTGAATATGAGATCCTTGTCAGTCTTGCCGTGATCGAAGATGATTTCCCGCCGGACGGGATGCCGGAGGAAACAGAAGGGGAGCCGGAGACTGTCTCAGACAGTTTTGCTGTTCCTGAGATTGAGGGCCTCTCTTATGTATCTTCCATGGACACGGAATACGCACACTGTTTTAATGTTTATGCCTATTCCGACGGCTATCAGGTAGTTGACGTGCCCCTTAGCGGGCAGTACCTGATCGTTCCGGAGGGCGGCAAGGTGCCAGGTAACCTTCCGGAAAATATGACCGTGATCTGCCGGCCCCTGTCTCATATCTATGTGGCAGCCACATCTTCGATGGCCCTCTTTGATGCCGTCGGGGCCCTGGATATGGTGACCCTGACCGGGACGGACGTTTCCGGATGGGCTATAGAGGGGCCTCGGGCAGCGATTGAAAGCGGGAAGATGGCATTTGCCGGCAAATACAGTGCACCGGACTATGAGATGCTGGTGGATGAGGGCTGCGACCTGGCGGTAGAATCCACCATGATCTGGCATAAGCCTCAGGTCAAGGAAATGTTGGAGGATCTGGGGATCCCGGTCTTTGTCGACCGGTCCAGCTACGAAGAAACTGCGCTGGGGCGGACGGAATGGATCAGGCTTTACGGCGCCCTGACCGGGAAACAGGATGAAGCCGATGCCTTTTTCAAGGCCCAGGCAGAGGCGGCTTCTGCGACTTATGAGCCGACAGGCATGAAGGCAGCCTGGTTTTCGATCAACCAGTCCGGTCAGGTAAATGTCCGGGCGGCAGATGACTATATCGTCCGTATGATCGAGGATGGCGGCGCCTCCTATGCGCTGGCAGCTGCAGATGAAGGAGAAACCTCCAAAGCCCTGCAGAACGTCTCCATGGAGACCTTTTATGCAGCAGCGGCAGACGCAGACTTTCTTATCTATAACGCAACGATCGCTGACAGCCTGGCAAGCGTGGATGATCTGCTGGCCAAGGACAGCATTTTTGCAGATTTTAAGGCGGTAAAGGAAGGCCATGTCTGGCAGGCCGACCAGGCCCTGTACCAGTCGACTGACCATGTCAGCAGTCTGGCCGGGGATATCCACCGGATGCTGACCGGCGAAGATACAGAGCAGATGGTATTTTTAAAACACCTTGATTAATATTGAATTTAAAGGAAGAAGGAGATGAGGGAAGGATGGACAGAAGAAGACGCAGATATGCGGCCGTTTTTGTGATCCTGGCAGCCCTGCTCCTTCTTGTTTTTTTGCTGAATGTCATGATCGGCAATGTCAGCATCCCGGTTTCCCGGGTCATAGAACTGCTCCTGCAGGGGCAGGGCGGGGGAAATGATGCCAGCATTCTGTGGAAGATCAGGCTGCCCAGGGCCCTGATGGCCATGCTGCTCGGAGGATCCCTGGCTCTTTCCGGTTTCCTTCTGCAGACATTTTTTGAAAATCCCATCGCCGGCCCCTTTGTCCTGGGTATTTCTTCCGGTGCCAAGCTGGCGGTGGCGGCAGTGATGATCATCTTTCTGAAACGGCTGGGGAGCATATCTTCTTTTGTGATGATCGCAGCGGCATTTGCCGGCGCCCTTGCAGCGACCGGCTTTATCCTGGCCGTGGCCCGGGTGATCCGGAACATGGCGGCCCTTCTGGTGGCCGGCATCATGATCGGTTATATCTGTTCGGCCCTGACAGAGTTTGTGATCACCTTCGCCGAGGATTCGGATATCGTCAATCTTCACGGCTGGTCCCAGGGCAGCTTTTCGGGGATGAACTGGAGTCATGTGGCAAGTGCATCCCTCATTGTTGCCGTCACATTGATCCTGACCCTGCTGCTTTCAAAACCTATCAGCGCCTATCTGCTGGGGGAGAACTATGCCCGGAGCGTCGGTGTAAATGTCAGAAGATTCAGGATCGCCCTGATCCTGCTTTCCAGCCTTTTGTCTGCCTGCGTGACAGCCTTTGCCGGACCCATCTCATTTGTCGGCATCGCAGTGCCCTTTCTGATCAAGCAGGCTCTGGGCACGTCAAAGCCCCTGCCGGTGATCCCTGCAACATTTCTCGGCGGCGCGGTTTTCTGCCTGGTCTGCGATCTGATCGCAAAGATGGCGTTCGCACCGACGGAACTGAATATCAGCACGGTCACCTCGGTGTTTGGGGCGCCGATCGTGATCTTTATGCTGATACGAAGGCAGAAGGGGAGGGAACGATAAATGGCTGAAAATCATGTAACATTTGACAAGCTTACGGTAGGCTATGGCGGCAGGCCCCTGATCCGGGATATTGCCCTTTCGATCAGACGGGGGGAGATCATTACCCTGATCGGCCCGAATGGGGCAGGCAAATCGACGATCCTGAAGCACCTGATCCGCCAGCTGACGCCTATCAGCGGCAAGGTGCTTTATCTGGAAAAGGATCTGGGGCAGATGACGCCGAAGGAGATCGCGGCGAAGATGGCCGTGGTCCTGACAGAACGGATTCATCCCGAGCTTATGACCTGCAGAGATGTGGTGGCCTCGGGCAGATATCCCTATACCGGCAGGATGGGCATCTTAAGTGCTGAAGACGAAGCCAAGGTGGATGCTGCGATGGCGGCGGTTCATGCCCGGGACATCGCAGAACAGGATTTTCAGACCGTCAGTGACGGACAGCGTCAACGGATCATGCTGGCCAGAGCGATCTGTCAGGAGCCGGAGATCATCGTGCTTGATGAGCCGACTTCCTATCTGGATATCCGCCACAAGCTGGAGCTTCTGGGTATCTTAAAGGACCTGGCAGGCCGGCGGCAGATGACGGTGGTGATGTCGCTTCATGAGATCGACCTGGCGATGAAGATCTCGGACAGAGTCCTGTGCGTCAAGGGTGACCATATCCCCTTTTTCGGTACACCGGAGGATATTTTCAAAGAAGACAAGATCCGCAGCCTCTTTGGTCTTTCCCAGGGCAGTTTTGATCCGGTCTTCGGCAGCATTGAACTGGGCGCGCCTTCCGGAACTCCGGAGGTTTTCGTGATCTCTTCATGCGGCAGCGGTATTCCTGTATACCGGCAGCTGCAAAAACAGGGTATTCCTTTTGCGGCCGGCATTCTTTATACCAATGATATAGATTACCAGCTGGCCAGACATCTGGCCGTGCAGGTGGTGACCGCGCCTCCTTTTACGCAGATTACGGACCTGCAGATCGAAACAGCGAAAGAACTGATGCAGACCTGCAGGCGGGTCATCAATGCAGGCGTGGAGATCGGCGAGTGCAACAAAAAAATGAACCTTTTGACGGCTCTTGCAGAGGCCTGTGCAGGGCCGGGGCTTGACAGGCAATAGTCTGCTGTGCTATAGTGAATTTAGGCTTATAGCATGTGATGCATATAAGCGTACATTTAATATCGCGGGGTAGAGCAATCCGGTAGCTCGTCGGGCTCATAACCCGAAGGTTGTTGGTTCAAATCCGGCCCCCGCAACTGATGAAGGATCTGGCGCAGCGTCAGATCCTTTTTTTGGAAGTGTGTCAAAAAGAACCGTCCCCATTAACACACAGGAGGATCAGATGAATAATAAGAAAATAAGGCTGATCGCTTTTGATCTGGATGACACCTTGCTGACGACGGACAAGCGGGTGACAGACCGGACGAAGACTGCCCTGCAGGCAGCGGCAGATGCCGGGGTGATCCTGATGCTGGCTACGGGCCGGCCTTTCCTTGCAATGCCTGAGGTGGTGAAGACGCTGCCTATGGTCCGGTTTCTGCTGACATCCAACGGCGCGGCGATCTGGGACAAGGAAGAAGATAAGGTTGTGTACAGTGACTATATTCCTTATGAAACGGCCTGCGCTGTTCTGGACCTGGTCAGGGATGCAGACATTCTGACGGAATTTTACAGCAGGGGAAAAAGCTATGCCTGCGCGGAGGGCTATGAAAAAGCCCTGCATCTGTGGCAGCGGATTCCTGAATCCTTCAGGAAAGACCTGGTCCGTTACCGGCAGCCGGTAACCGATCTGGATGCGCGGATCAGAAGCGGCGGCTGCCCGGTCGAAAAGTTTCGTCTGACCTTCGGAGATCCGGATCTTCAGAAAGACCTGACAGGGAAGCTGAAGGATCTGGGAAGCCTGATGATCGTTCACGGTGCATCCTATAATATTGAACTTAATACCCTGACCGGCAATAAAGGGCATGCACTGGAAGCCTTTGCCGCCAAAAACGGGATAGGTCCGGATGAAGTGATGGCCTTTGGCGATTCTGAAAATGATCTGACCATGCTGAAAGCAGCCGGGACCGGCGTGGCCATGGGGAACGCGCTGCCTGAAGTGAAGGCGGCAGCAGATATCGTAACGCTAAGCAACGATGAAGACGGCGTTGCAGCATTGATTGAGAAATATGTACCTGGGGGAGAGTAAGCATGGATTTTTCTGATGTGAAGTTGATCGTCTGCGATATGGACGGGACGCTCCTGAACAGCAGGCTGGAGCTGCCGGAAGGGTTGTTTGAAATGATCACGGCGCTGAAAGCTCAGGGCATACGTTTTGCCGTTGCCAGCAGCAGATCCTACCCGACCCTCAGATATCAGTTTGAGCCGGTACGGGAGGATATTATTTTCCTGTGTGAAAATGGCTGCTGCATCATGGACCATGACCGGCCGGTGGATACGACGGCATTTACGGATGCGCAGCTTGCGCTGCCCATTCAGATGGCGGCGGATATGCCGGAAACCCACCTGATCTTTTCCGGTCTCAGGCATGCTTACCTGCTCAGGTCTTCGGGGACGGAAGTCTTCAGGGAGATGCAGAAATACTATCAGGCCCTGGAAATCGTGGACAGGGCAGATGCCATCAGCGAGCAGGTATTCAAGATCACGGTCTATGCGCCGGAGGATGCTGAGCATAAAGCCTACCCATACTACAGGCAGCTGAAAAGCCCCTACAGGGTCTCCCTGGACGGGACCATCTGGATCAATATCGGACCGGAAGGCGTGAGCAAAGGCACCGGTCTTCAGGCGATCCAGAGAGCATTCGGAATCGCGTCTGCCCAGACCATGGTCTTTGGCGATTATCTGAATGATTACGATATGATGGCCCACAGTGACTTCAGCTTTGCCATGGCTAACGCTCATCCGGACCTGAAAAAGGTCTGCCGCTACGAAACCCTCTCCAATGATGAAGACGGTGTCATGCATATCCTGCGGAAGGTCAGGGCTCAGCATGAAGGAAAAGAATGATTTGATATAAAGAGGAGCAGTGAGATGGAAATACTTGTCGGTGATATCATTAAATTAAAGAAGAAACATCCCTGCGGCAGCTTTGAATGGAAGGTCCTTCGGGCCGGCGCCGATTTCCGGCTTGAATGCACCGGCTGCAGCCACCAGGTCATGGTCCCGCGCAAGCTTGTCGAAAAGAATATCCGCAGGCAGATCAGGGATGGACAGGAAGTCGAAATCCGTCGATGAAAAATGCTTGCAATCCCTGAAAAAATGTGATACAGTTAGATACTGTGATACACACAAATATCCTTGCTCTCTGCTCCGGCAGGGGGCCGTATAAGTCCAGAAGGAGGTGCACAACGCATGAATAAGTACGAATTAGCAGTCGTTCTTACAACCAGAATCGAAGATGATGAGCGTGCAGCTACACTTGAGAAGGTCAAGGACCTGATCACACGTTTCGGCGGCAACATCACAGGTGTTGACGAGTGGGGCAAACGCAGACTTGCATATGAGATTCAGAAGATGAAGGAAGGCTTCTACTATTTCATTACTTTCGAGTCCGATTCAAGCTGCCCGGGCGAGATCGAGCAGCGTATCCGTATCATGGATAACGTAATCAGATACTTATGCATTAGACAGGACGCCTAAGACGCTTTAGTGCCGGCCTGCCGGCGCTGCATTGCTTCGAAAGAAGTGTTCAGACAGGAGTGTGAGTCTATGAATAAAGTTATTTTGATGGGTAGATTGACCCGTGATCCGGAGATCCGTTACACGCAGGGAGAGCGCCAGATGGCTATCGCGCGCTATTCACTTGCAGTGAACCGCAGTTTCAGACGTGAAGGCGAACCGGATGCCGATTTTATTAACTGTGTGGCCTTTGGCCGTCAGGCAGAATTTGCTGAAAAGCATCTGAAGAAGGGCATCCGTATCGTGATCACAGGCAGGATTCAGACAGGAAGCTACACCAACCGTGAAGGCGTTCGTGTTTACACGACCGACGTGATCGTTGAGGAGCAGGAGTTCGCTGAGAGCAAGGCTGCCAGCGACCGTAATGCTGCAGGTTTCCAGCCGTCCGCCCAGCCGCAGAGCCAGGCACCGGCAAGACCGGCACCGGCAGAGGCCGTGGATGATGGTTTCATGAATATCCCTGAGAGTATTGATGAGGAACTGCCATTCAGCTAAACAGAGCTGAGACATTTGATTGATGAATAAGACAAGGAGGTAATGAGATGCCGTTCAACAGAGAAGAAGGCAGAGGTTCTCAGATGAGAAGAAGACCGATGCGCAGAAGAAAAAAGGTTTGTATCTATTGCGTAGATAAAGACGCAGTGATCGATTACAAAGATACCAACAAGCTGAAGAGATATGTCTCCGAGAGAGGCAAGATCCTTCCGAGAAGAATCACAGGCAACTGTGCTAAGCATCAGAGAAAGCTGACAACAGCGATCAAGAGAGCAAGACACGTTGCACTGATGCCGTACATCGCAGAGTAATCTGTATCGCGTACGTGCAAAGAAGAAGCGCACAGCTTAAAGCGATTGCTATGAGCGGTGCGCTTTTTTTATAAGACAGACAGGGGACGGACCCAATGTCATTAAGGTAATTACCCCCCTGTCTGTCTTGCTGCGTTCCGGAAAACACATGTCAGGGCTGAGCGTATTTCTGGTCGGCGTCATAGGCCTTGTAAGATTCGTAAAAAAGTTTGCTTACATCTTCGCCGGCATCTACTTTCTTCATGAAGTCTGCGAAATAGTGGGTGAAGGTTACTGCACCATCATTTCCCAGATGATATTTATCAAAGAAAGCTTTTTCGTCAGGGAAGAGTTCATTGCGGTTTTTGACCAGATTGAAATCATAGTATTCGAGCCCATTTTCCTGAGCATAAGCGGTATACCATTCGCGGAAGGTGTCCAGGTTGTCATAACGGCAGACTGTAGCCCTTGAAAGGGGGGTCGTGATCATGATCAGCCGGATACCTTTTTCTTTACAGAGACTGACCATCTGATCCAGGTATTTGACGTTGTCCGGATAGATGCTTTCTGAAAAGGATTCAATATTGTAGATCTTCTTCAGATTGGAAGGAATCTTTGTATTTTTTTTGACGAAGGGGGCGTAGCCCTTGATGGTTTGGGTATTGTAAAGGGTGAAGTTGCCGCTTTTGATTTTTTTCATGACGACAACGCCGCGGGCAATGTAAACATAATAGGCACGGGGATACTCGCTCAGCCTGAAGGAGGAGAGGAAGTATTTCAGCCTTGGGACGAATCCTTCGAAACGTCCGAGCAGATAAACATCGCCTTCGGGTCCTTCTTCATCACGGTCGCGTTCCATGGAGTCAAAGGATACCTCCAGCACAACGGTTTTTACCGGGTTCCGGCTGGTCTCCAGGGTCAGCAGTTCATTCCTGCCCTGCATGGTCATACGGGACCCTGCCAGGTTATAGCTGGTAACGCCAAGGTCCTCATCAAGCAGGTCCGGACGGAATGCGCGCAGACCGTGGGAGGCGCCGACGATCAGGTAGTCGAGGGAGCCGGCCAGTTCCTTCCGCTCTCTGTAATCCTGATAGAAATAGCATTCCGAGGAGAAGAAGAGTTCCATGATGCAGGTGGTGATGAAGGTCAGGATCACCAGAAACAGAACGATCGTCTTAATGGCTTTCTTAAAACTGCTCATATAAGAAACCTCCTGTTCTGCCAACGGCTTCATAACCGAAGTACACGGTCAGGATGAACATCAGTGCAAAGATGATGATCCTGGTGACATAGTGGGTGTGCTCTTCAAGCCACTGACGGATCGGCTGCCGGCGCTGGATCATTGATGTGACAAAGATCAGCAGGGTGCCGAAGCAGACCATGGTAAAGGACATCCAGGATTTGATATACGGAAAAAGATCAAATCTTGAAGTCGGAAGCGTGTGTTCTGTAAAGATCCGCATCCAGAGACCGAAACCATCGGAAAGGGTACCTACCTCCGGAAGCACCTTGATAAAGGTGATCAGAATGAAGGAACGAATGACCTGAAATGCCCGCCAGCCAAAGGAAAACTCATTGATATGAAGCTTGGCTTTCCAGGAATTATAGACGGGCTCCATCCAGAGGGAAAGGATGATGAACAGACCGTTCACACCGCCCCATGCGATATAAGCCCAACTGGCACCGTGCCATAAACCGGTGGTCAGCCATACGACGACCAGGGCGACGGACGCCGGTACAGTCTGGCCGAAGGTCTTGCCCAGCTTTGCCTTGGCATTACGGCCCAACTTCTGGTTCCATTTTGCCATGGCGATCGGATAGTAAATGTAGGTCTTAAACCAGGCACCGAGGCTTGCATGCCATCTGCGCCAGTATTCGGCGATGGATTTTGAGAAGTAAGGGCGCATGAAGTTCTCTGTCAGGCGGATGCCGAGCACTTCGCAGAGACCGCAGACGATATCCATGTAGCCGGAGAAGTCGGCGTAGATCTGGATGCTGTACATAAAAGCGCCTGCCAGGGTGGCCGGGCCGGAATACATGCTGTAATTGGCAAAAACATCCTGGACATAGCCGGACAGCACATTGGCGATGGCCATCTTCTTAAAGAAGCCCCAGAACATACGCTGGGCGCCCCAGGAGAAATTATGATAATCAAAGCTGTGTTCGGTGAAGAGTTCACCGGTCAGCTGACGGAAATCACTGATCGGACCCTGGGTGACCTGCGGGAAGAAGGATACGAACAAAAGCACCTTGAAGAAGTTTTCTTCTGCGGTGACTTTCTTCCAGTAGACATCGATCAGGTAGCCCATGGTCTGGAAGGTGTAGAAGGAAATACCTAACGGGATGATCAGACGGAAGGTGTTATCGATCGGTGCATTGCCGAAGGAAGAAATGATCCCGTTGATCTGATCGATCACAAAATGCAGGTATTTAAATACACAAAGCAGACCGAAATTGAGGACCAGGGTCAGTACAAGGAGACGTTTCCTGGCGCTTTGCTTGCGCTGCTTGTAGGCATCCTTCTCCTCTTTGGAGGCTGTCTGCCGGTTGGCTTTGATCCAGGCCTTCTGTTCATCTGTCAGTGCCTGGATCCTTTTTGCAGCTAGCCAGGTAGAGCAGGCTGTGATCAGAATGAAGAGGAGATTCCTGATGCCGGACATTCCGTAGAAAAACAAACTGAACACAAGCAGAACCTGCCATTGAAAACGTTTTGGCACGACAAAGTAAACGATGACCAAAACGATACAGAACAGCAAAAATGCAACTGAAAGGAGATTCATAGATTACTCTTCTTCCTGAATACGCTGGATCATGGCCCACATGGCCTTGGCACTGTTGAAGTTTTCCGGTACCAGATACTCCGGACCGATGTCCAGATCAAAGACCTCGGAAATCTGGGAGACCAGGGTAATGATGCTGAAAGAATCGTAAACCTTGCCATCGATCAGGCGGGTTTCCTTATCATAGTCAACATCCGGGTTGATATCGTTTAAAATTTCCATTAACTCATCCATTTCGTTTTTTCTCCTTATTTAAAAATACTATTTCATTTCTTTCAGACGCTGACGGTCGATCTTGCCGTTGGCGTTGAAAGGCATCTGGTCAAGAATGATCACCTTGCCGGGAACCATGTAATCGGAGAGTTTGCTGCGCAGGGCGCTCTGGATCGTCTTGCCTTCAGCCGTGCTTCCGGCAGTAAGTTCACAGTAGAGTTTGATCATCTTTCGCTTTTCATCGTAGAGGCAGCAGCAGCGGCCGACATCCGCAAGACCATCGGCAGCGGCTTCGATCTCGCCAAGCTCGATCCTTCGGCCCATATGCTTGATCTGGAAATCTTTTCTCGAGACAAAGAGCAGGTTTCCGTCCTCGTCGAGTCTTGCCAGGTCGCCTGAACGCAGTGCGCGCAGGCTTCGGCCATCCGGAAGAGTCAGGGTGACAAAGGTCGATGCAGTTTTCTCGGGATCGTTGAAGTATTCGTCGGCCAAAGCATCGCTGATGACATAAAGCTCACCAACTTCGCCCGGTGTCTCAATGACCCTGCCGTCGTCCATCAGAAGGACTTCGCAGTTGCCAAGGGCATGTCCGAGCGGAAGAATATCCGGAACCGGCTGATCGGTCGGTATCGGATACCAGCAGCAGATGCCGGAGATCTCCGATGAACCATAGAGGTTGACATAACGGATATCAGGCAGCGTTTCTATCCATTTGCGCAGCTGCTTGACCGGGAAAACCTCACCGACAAAGAAGACATGGCGAAGAGTTTCCGGAATCACCTTTTTGAAGGTGTTCAGCTGTGTCACGATCGCCAGGGCGGTTGGTACCCAGCAGACGTAGGTGACGCGGCGCTGGTTCATATATTCGATCAGCGTGACCGGAAAAATGAAAAGCTCTGATCCCAGGACCTCAAGCGTTGCGCCGCTGTAAATCATATAGTAGAAATCCTTTGCGGAAGCATCGAAGAAAAATGGCGTCTGGTTGCCGATGACCTCATTGCTTCCAAGCTGGAAGGTTTCTGTGAATGCACGGATAAAACTGATGACTGCGCCGTGGCTCTTAAGGACGCCTTTGGGTTTTCCGGTGGATCCGGAAGTGTAGACCATGTAGATCGGGTCCTTCTCCCCAAGCCGGGGCCAGTCGGCGGCAATATCGGCTGCATCAGCCTGGGTCAGGAAACTGCCGTCATAGTTGAGACGCTCCACAAGTTCACGGTTATCATTGCTGCCCAGAAGCAGCCTGATCCCTGCATCGTGAAGGATCGTTTCGATCTTTGCAGCCGGCATGTCCGGATCGATCGGGACATAGTAGCAGCCGCCGTAGATCGCAGCCAGAAAAAGAACGGCCGTCTCAGCGCCGCGGTTGACCAGGACGCCGACAGGCGCCGGTTTGTTTCCGGCAGCGTCTGCAATGCTGCGGCCAAGCTTTGAAGCAGCAGTTTTCAGTTCAGAAAAAGTATAAGCTGACGTCTTGTCAGCAATTGCCGTTTTGTCTTTGAAACGGTTGACAGTCAGCTCAAAATAATCAAGAACGCTGTGCATTTTTCAAAACCTCCGAATGATATTGGCTTTTTTTGCGCATACCTGTCTACATTCTATCGTAGGAGCCCTTAAATTTCAATGGTTAATTCAATTTGTTTGCAGGTCTTTTCCTCAGCGGGTGAATGTGGTATGATAAAATAAGGCTAAATTTCGGGAGGGATTTAATATGGCTGAGATATTTGATGTAAAAGAACTTGACGTAATGGAACCCAAAATGATGGTGAGTGATGACCTGAAAGTCATCTATATTAATGAAGCCT
>JAEIGA010010200.1_pt1 | contig 14231 bp, 14 predicted proteins | sample 9270691 | NCBI WGS metagenome assembly JAEIGA01 (sample SAMN17057246, study PRJNA624740) | gut metagenome | biome: biome; isolation source: fecal sample | host: Bos grunniens | place: China: Xizang | collected 2019 | reverse complement strand
TATCTTGAACTTGACGGTCAGTCGGTTGTAACGAGCGGTTCCTATCAGCGTTTTTATTACGTTGATGGAAAGTCTTATCATCATATAATCGACCCCGATACTCTTATGCCCGCAAAAGGCTATCTTTCTGTGTCTATAGTGTGCGATGATTCGGGACTGGGTGACGCGCTTTCAACTGCGCTTTTCTGCCTTTCAAAAGAAGATGGCACAAAACTTATAGAATCCATAGAAGGTGCTGAGGCTATGTGGGTGACCGATAAGGGTGAAAAATTCTTTTCATCGGGTTGGAATAAATACGAAAAAAAGGACGGATAATAAAATGACGGAATTTGTGGCTCAATTTAAAAATATTTTAAATCCCGTTGCAGAAGTTTCTGCAGGACTACTTGAACTGATTGGCATTGTTATAATCATTGTCGGTTCGGTGCGAGCACTGGTAAAACTGGTTAAATGCGTTATAAAAAAACAAGCCTTTCACGTAGTAATCGACCTTGGTAAAGCGCTTTCCTTGGCTCTTGAATTTAAAATGGGCGCAGAAATCATTAAGACTGTTATTATCCATAATCTTGAAGAACTGGCAATTCTCGGCGTAGTAATCGTAATAAGAGCGCTTCTTGCCTTTATTATTCACTGGGAAATAAGGCTTGAAGAAAAGAACGAACCTAAGGCGGAAAACAAAGATAAAGAGTGAACGAAATCTCCCGATTTTATTGGGAGATTTTTCTTTAAATAGTAGTTTTTTTAACAAGCGAAAATCACTTGACTTTATAGATAATTTATTTTAAAATTATAAATGTATTGTTGTGCTAATTGCCAATTATTTTTAAAAAAGAAAGGTATATGTGATTATGGGTTCTAAGCTTCGTGGAATACACACTCCCCACAGAAAAGATACCAAAAACAGTCCTGTTATCCGTATGGATATTCCGAGTACGGTGACAATACCGATGTCTATGCATATCGGAAAACCTGCCACACCTACCGTTAAGGTTGGTGATTTGGTTAAGGTTGGCACCAAAATAGGTGAAGCAAACGGATACGTTTCTTCTCCGATTTATTCAAGCGTTTCGGGTAAGGTTGCTAAAATCGGTGAATATCTTATGCTCAGTGGTGGTACCGTACCCTCTGTAATAATAGAATCTGACGGAGAAATGGCGGTTGACGAATCGGTGACGCCACCGTCTGTTAATAACAAAGACGAGTTTATTGATGCTGTTAAAAATTCGGGTATTGTAGGCCTTGGCGGCGCAGGTTTTCCCACCTACGTTAAATTAAACGTTGACCCCGAAAAAATTGATTATCTTATTATTAACGGCGCAGAATGTGAACCGTACGTAACAAGCGATACAGTTACCATGCTTACCCGTGAAGATGATATGGCTTTAGCGTTAGAAACCATGCAACGCTGTCTTGGAATTAAGAACGTTATTATCGGAATTGAAAATAATAATAAAAAGGCTGCCGTAAATATGCAAAAAATGGCAGGAAATATCAAGGATTTATCTGTAAAGGTTCAGGTTCTTCCCTCCGTTTATCCTCAGGGCGGTGAAAAGGTACTTGTTTACCATACCACAGGAAGAAAAATCGGCGCAGATAAGCTTCCTATAGACGTAGGATGTATTGTGCTTAACTGTACTACCGTTGCCGCAATAGGCGCGTATCTTCGTACGGGTATGCCTCTTGTGGAAAAATGTGTTACCGTTGAAGGCGGTTGCATTGCTAAGCCTCAGAACGTTATTGCTCCTATCGGCGCATCTCTTAAAGAACTGTTTGACTGTTGCGGTGGTTTGACCGAACAGCCTGCAAAACTAGTATATGGCGGCCCTATGATGGGAATTACCGTACAGAACACGGGGTACAGCGTAGTTAAGAATACAAATGCCGTATTGGCGCTTACTGCAAAAGAAGCGAAACTCCCCAAAACTACGGCGTGTATCCGTTGCGGTACCTGTGTTAATACCTGTCCTTTCGGACTTGCTCCCGTTAGCATTGCCGAAGCGTACGATAAAAAGGACGCAAATCTGTTAAGTGATTTGGCTGTTCTTTCCTGTATGGAGTGCGGCTGTTGCAGTTTTGTGTGTCCTGCTAACCGTCCTCTTGTTCAGATTAATAAACTTTCAAAACAATTTGTAAAAGACGAAGCAAAAAAGGAGGCTAATAAATAATGGATTCTTTGACCAAAGTAATGGTTTCTCCTCATATTCACGGCGGAAGATCTACGTCGGGAATAATGAGAGACGTATTAATTTCACTAGCCCCCGCAACCGTAGCCGGCGTAGTTATTTTCGGACTTCGCGCGTTGTTGGTTGTAGCAGTTTGCGTAGGTGCTTGCGTAGGCTTTGAAGCACTTTTTAATCTTATAGTGAAAAAAGAACAGACTATAGGTGATTTGTCCGCCGCTGTAACCGGACTTTTATTGGCTCTTAATTTGCCTGCAAATATTCCGCTGTGGCAATGCGTGATAGGTTCTTTGTTTGCAATAGTAGTGGTAAAATGTCTTTTTGGCGGTATAGGACAAAATCTTGTTAACCCCGCCATTACCGCGCGTGTGTTTATGCTTGTGGCTTTCAGTTCAATAGCGCTTCCCGCATTCCCCGTAGATTCTGTTGCCGGCGCTACTCCCTTAGCCGCTGAAAAAATGCCTTCGCTTCTTGATTTATTTATCGGTAATTACGGCGGCGCAATAGGTGAAACCTGTACGGCTGCATTACTTCTCGGCGGTATTTATCTTATAGTTCGCCGCGTAATAAGTTGGCATATACCCGTATCCTTTATCGGTATGGTATTTCTGTTTTCCTTGCTTTCTTCGGGATTTGACGCAGTTCAGGCGTTATCCCTTTTGATGTCGGGCGGTGTGTTTATCGGCGCTATCTTTATGGCTACTGACTATACCACCTCTCCCCCCACTCCTCTCGGTAAGGTTATATTCGGTCTTGGCGCAGGACTTATTACCTGTCTTATAAGATATTACGGTGTTTATCCCGAGGGTGTTTCCTTCGCGATACTCTTTATGAATATCCTTACGCCCTATATCAGTGGCTGGACAAGACACAAGGTCTTTGTAGCAGGGGGTAAGTAATATGAAAAATAATATCAAAAATTTAGTCGTTTTCGTTCTTATATGCACGGTTATGACCTTGCTTTTGGCAACAACGAATTTCTTCACGGCTCCCATAATAAAGGAAAATCAAAATGCTTCTGCCAATAAGGCTCTTTTAGAGGTTATGCCCGACGGAGAAGGCTTTGAGCAGATGGATATATCAACCTTTACTCTTCCTGCTACCGTTAGTGAGGTTTATAAAGCAACAAACGGTCAGGGCTACGTAATTAAACTCGTTACCACCGGCTACGGTAGTGATATGGTGATTATGTGCGGAGTTAAAGTGGACGGAACGGTAACAGGCGCTGTTTGTCTTTCCTCCAATGAAACCCTCAGCAAAGAAAAAACCTATGGTGAAAACTTTGCTTTAAAAGATGCCGCAGGCGTTGAAGCGGTAGATACTATTGCAGGCGCAACCAAAACTACAGCCGCTTATAAAAATGCGGTTAAAGATGCTCTCAGTAGTGTAATTATCTTGGGTGGCGGCTCGGTTGATCTTCGCAGTGAAGAGGAAATCTTAAATGATAATTTAAGCACTGCATTGCCTGACGGTGAAAAGAAATTCCAAAAGGTATTTATGGTAGAACTCCTTGAGGGAATCGACGCTGTGTATGAGGCTGAAAATAAGAGTGGCTACGTATTCGTTTCAGGTCAGCAGTTTATCGGCGTTAAGGCTGACGGGTCGGTTGTTACTGCCGGTGTGGAAGACACCAAACTTTATAGCGATGCAGTAGAAAAAATCAAATCAACCACCTTAAAGGACGTTAATTTTTCAAAGTATGAAGAATTGAAAAACACTATAGTTTCGGTAAAGAAAACTGCAAGCGGAAACTTCGTTATTGAGGCTAAGGGCGCAGGCTACGGAATTAAAGGTGGCGACGAATTTTATCCTGCGTCTAATGAATATATTATCGTTCGCGTAGCCGTTACGAAAGACTTTAAGATTATCGACTGTATTACCGTTTCTGAGGCTGAAACCGACGGTGTGGGTGACGCTTGCGCTGATGAAAGCTTCTACGGTCAGTTTGTCGGCAAGACCGATAAAAACTATACTGAAATTGATGCCATAGGTGGCGCAACAATGACTACCGACGGCTATAAACAAGCTATTGAACGCGCATTCAACGCAGTTAAAATATTAGGAGGTGCCAGATAATGAAGCAAAAATCTTCTCTTTCGGTAATGCTTAACGGTATTATTAAAGAAAATCCCGTATTGGTTCTTATTCTCGGTACCTGTCCCACTCTTGCTACCACAAATACCGTTAACGGCGCTTTCGGTATGGGTATTGCGGCTTTGGCGGTACTCGTTTGTTCAAACGTATTTATTTCACTTCTCAGAAAAGTTATTCCCGAATCAATGCGTATTCCTTGCTATATCGTAATTATTGCAGGCTTCGTTACTATTGTAAAAATGCTTGTTCAGGCGTTTATGCCTTCTCTTTACGAATCGCTTGGCGTGTATCTGGATTTGATAACGGTTAACTGTATCATTTTGGGTCGCGCAGAAATGTTTGCCAACAAAAATACCGTCGTTGCTTCTGCTCTTGACGGACTTGGTATGGGAATAGGCTTTACCCTTGCATTAACCTTGATGTCCACCATTCGTGAAGTGTTTGGCGCGGCTTCCTTTGCAGGTAATCCCATTCCGTTTATGGAAAACTATAAAATCGAATTTTTGACAAAGGCTCCCGGAGGATTGTTGGTTTACGGCTTGCTTATAGCTCTTATTTACGTAATTACACGCGGTAAGGCTCCCGTAAAAACCTCCTTCTCCTGCGAAGGTTGTCCTCACGCGGCATCCTGTACCACCGTTAACTGTCAAAGGGAAGGAGCTGAGAACTAATGGATGCTTTTAAGACTTTAATCGTTATTCTTTTATCATCGGTTTTTGTTGATAACTACGTTTTAAGCCGTTTCCTTGGTATCTGTCCTTTCCTTGGTGTTTCGGAAAAAAGAAATCAGGCTGTGGGTATGGGCGTTGCCGTAACTATAGTTATGCTAATCGCCACTGCAGTAACCTGGCCTATACAGTATTTCGTTCTTGATGCTTTAAATCTCGGCTTTTTGCAGAATATAGTTTTTATTCTCATAATCGCCGCTCTTGTGCAGATGCTCGAAATGCTTCTTAAAAAGTTTATACCTGCGCTTCATAAGGGTCTTGGCGTTTATCTTCCGCTTATAACCACCAACTGCGCAGTGCTCGGTGTTACCATTAATAACATCCTTGACGGTTACACCTTTGTGCAGTCTATGGTAAGCTCTCTCGGTTGCGGACTTGGTTTCTTGCTCGCTATGGTGCTTTTCTCGGGACTGCGCTCAAGAATCAACAACGCTAACGTTCCCGCTCCCTTTAAAGGCTTGGGTGTAACACTTATTGCCGCTTCCTTTATTTCTCTTGCATTTATGGGCTTTAGCGGTATCGTTGAAAAGATATTTGCTTAAAGGAGGGCGTAAAATGGATATATTAATTGCATTTCTTGTAATGTTTGGAATTGCCGTTTTGGTAGGTATTTTGCTTCTTTTATGCTCTCACTTTTTCGCAGTTAAAGAAAATCCCTTAAAGCGACAGGTCAGAGAGTGTCTGCCCGGTATTAACTGCGGCGCTTGCGGATACAAGGGCTGTGACGACTATGCTTCCGCTATAGCCGAAGATGGCGCAAGACCTAATTTATGTATCCCCGGCGGTCAGGAAGTTGCCGACCAAATCGGCGAGATTTTGGATATTAAGGTTGAACCCTTTGAGGACGTTAACGCCTTCGTTGCTTGTAACGGTAACTGTGACGCCGCCGTTAAGATTGCCGATTATGAAGGTGTCAAGACCTGTTCTGCCGCTTCAATGCTTTACGGCGGAACAAACGCTTGTCGTTTCGGTTGCTTGGGTTTTGGCGACTGCGCCGCCGTTTGTCCTCAGAATGCTATTTGCCTTAAGGACGGTATAGCTCACGTTGACGCTTCTCTTTGTTTTGGTTGCGGTCTTTGTGTTAAAACCTGTCCTAAGCATATTATTTATATGGTTCCTCAGGTAATAAAGACGGTTGTGACCTGCAGTAATACGCAAAAGGGCGCAGAGGCAAGAAAGGCTTGTAAAAATGCTTGTATTGCCTGTAGAAAGTGTGAAAAGATTTGTCCTAACGGCGCTATTAAGGTGGAAAATAATATGGCGGTTATTTACTACGATAAATGTACCAACTGTGGCGCTTGTGTAAAAGAATGTCCGACGGGTTGTCTTAAGACCTTGGATTTTGACGATAAACGCTAGTGAAAATGAAAGATACCGGTGTAAAGCGCAAAATCAGAAACGATATAATACTTGTTTTGTGTCTGCTTCTTATTGCCGTAATCGGACTTGCTTATCTTTATCTTTTTCGGGATAAAGGCGATACCGTAAAGGTTACCGTCGATGGAAATCAAATCGGTATTTATAGCCTTAACGAAAATATGACTAAGGATATAATTACGGGCGAAAAAGGGGAAAACCTTAACCGACTTATTATAAAAGATGGAAAAGCGTATATGGAAACTGCAACCTGTCCCGACGGTATATGTGTAACCCATAATCCGATTTTTCGTGACGGTGAAAGTATAGTTTGTCTGCCAAACGGTGTTGTGGTTACTATTATTAAGAATGACGACGACCTGGACGTTGTAATTTAGGAGGAACTTTGTGAAGAATAAGTCCATAACTATAGCGTTTTTAGGTGTGTGTACCGCGTTGGCGATGATACTTTCGTATATCGAGGTTATACTGCCGCCGTTGTTTCCCGCTGTTCCCGGAATAAAAATGGGACTTGCTAATATTATTATTGTGTTTTTGCTATATAGACGAGGTCCTTTATTGGCAGGCGCTGTGTCGTTGGTCAGAATTTTGCTTGTTGCCTTACTTTTCGGTAATACAATGTCCCTTATGTATAGTCTTGCGGGCGGAGTATTAAGCTTTATTGTAATGATTTTACTTCGTAGATTAAAGTTTTTATCTACTGTTGGTGTTAGTGTGGCAGGTGGCGTTTTTCATAACGTAGGTCAGATTCTGGCGGCTATGGTGCTTCTTGATACAAATCAACTTGCCTACTATCTTGTGGTGCTGATTATAACAGGTACGGTTTCGGGAATTTTTATAGGACTTTGCGGCGCAACCCTTGTAAAACGGGTTCCGCAAAAATTTTAACAAAAAGAGAGCAGATGATTTACATCTGCTCTTGATTTTTATAAGAAAGCGTTTTTTATAAGTCCTTGGTCAGTACCTTCTTTTGCCAGGATTTTTGGTTACACTTTGGACAGCGCATATATCTGGTTCTGCCCATATGCATTGACATATTTATTTGCTTAAAGGTAGGAACGTGCTTATGGTGACATACGGCGCACTCGTAATATCCCGCCTTTTGTTCTATTTTTAGTAAAAATGGAAAAAGTATAATAAGCGGTATTACTCCAAATATTAAAATAAGCAAAATCCGTTGCCATTCTTCTAAATTAAAGTATGCTGCCATAATAGTTGAAGCAAGTAAAATAAATACGCAAATTACACCGATTACTATTTCTAGATTTAATAAGGTTTTATCAGCTGCTACCTTTTGTTTTGCAAGTTCTACTATAGTTTCACTTAGTTTTTCTTCGTTGTTTTCCTCGATTTTTTCACCTTTAAGCAGTTCGTTTGCTTTTATATCTAAAATTTCACAAAGTTCTAACATTATAGAGGCGTCAGGTAAACTTTTTCCCGTTTCCCATTTTGAAACGGCTCGGTCGGTTATATTAAGTTTTTCTGCAAGCTGCAGTTGTGTAAGCCCTTTTTCTTTTCTGCTTTCTGCAATAAATTTTCCGATTTTAGTCTGATTCATTTTGATCCTCCTTTATTAGAAGTTTATACGAAAATTATAAAAAAATCCACATACCGACGGTTGAGTTAAAAAAAGAGCGACTTATTTTAAGTCGCTCTTAAAAATTAATCGTTAATAAGAAGAACCTTATGCTTTCTTGCTTTTACCGACATAGGCATTTTTATTTCTTCACCGGTGAGAGCATCGTAAACCTTTTGGGTTTCGCTTAGCTTAAAGTCTATATTATCGTTATCGATATTGCTCATATTAGAGATAAAGCCGAGGCGCTTTCCGTCTTTTTCATAGTAGCTTATCTGAGTCTTTTCGTTACCGCAGTCAACGTGGGTTATCCAGTAAGGCTTAAACTGACTTCCCTCAATTCCGAAGTCATCAATAGCCTTCCATATGGGTGACATAAGCTCAAGGGGTTCGGTGATAACGTTAGGACGGGGAAGGATGCCGTGAACAAGACTTATGGTCATAGAGTCTTCAAAGCTCCAGTTGTTGAAGGTATAAGCGATAAGCTCGTGCACAACGCCGAAGTTTCTGCCGATATATTCGGTTCTGATATAGTCGGGGGTAAGCGCGTCGATGCTTTCTTCGCCTCTTGTTGCAACGTACCACTGTACGTCTTCGCCGTCCCAGTTCATATGCATAAAGGAATAAGCAGGAATATTACAGCAACTGCTGATGTGGGGATTAAAGCAACCGCCGCGTTCTTCAAAGAATCTGAAAATTTCACGGCAGAATTCTCTTACTCTGCTGATGGGGAATGTGCGCTGTTTATTGCCGTGCGCATCAACGTAACCGCAACCGTGCTTTTCGTTGTAGCAACCGAATGGGATACAGAAAGTATCGATATAAAGACCGTCGAAGTCAAAGTCTTCTATAACCTTCTTTATACCCTCGCAAAGATATTCATTGAATTCACTGCCCGAACACATATGACGTGCGCGCTGATTGGGTTTTCTGTACCATGAGAAGTCCTTAACGGTGTCGGGAGCAATCATATTTATCCATTCTTCACTTTTTGAAGCCCAGAAGGGAGAAAGGGTAGAAAGTTCGTAACCGAAATAGGGGATAACCTTTATTCCGCGGTCGTGACATTCTTTTACGATTTCACTTGTTCTTCTGGTGGTGTCTTCGCCTATTATCCAACAGTTCTGAACGGGATTCCATTTTTCGTGGAGAATAAGGGTGGTAACGCCAAGACGCTTCATTCTGTCATAGCAGTTTTCACCGCTGCCTTCAACAACCTCGCCTGCAAGATAATCGTTATATTCAATCGGGATTTTTCCGTTGAAGCAGTCGATATGTAAAATCTTTTCCTTATAGGGATTTTCGGGGAAGGGCTTAACGGGAGTGAACTGGAAGTTAAAATTAAAGGTCAAGGGATGAGAGGCGCTTCTTTTGGGGTCTCCGTTGGGACGAAGCCATGATAAATGATAACTGTCGGTAAGATGAAGTCTTACGATTACCTCTTCTTCTCCGTCGATAATTTCCATAGCCTTGTTAACGTATTTGGGCTGCCAATTTTTAGCATCGTCAGCGGCAAAGCAGAAACCTCTTGTTTCGTCGCCAACGTAAAGAATGGGCATAAATGGCATAGACATAGAAGAAGGGATTTCACGGCTGGAGGCTACTCTGTTATTAGGAATGGATTTGCCGTAGAAGGTAGGGGTAGGCTCGCCGTCGCGGTTGGGGAAATAGTGGAAGTTTTTAGCATAAGCTTTTTTAAGAGGGATTTCTATCCAAAGTTGGTCAAGTGACCAATTGGTCGGCTTCTGTCTGCCGTATGCCTTATCCTCGTAAAGAGTATGGGTACGGGGCATAGCGGTAAGAACTATATTCGTATAACCGTCAAATTCAACGGTGGAAACAACGTCGATAGTGATAGCTTCACTTCTCATACTAGAGCAAATGATAGCCTTTTCATCATTTTTGTCGAGAACAAAGTTTTCTATTTCCGTCCATTCACAATCCTTGCCGTCCTCTTTAGCAACAACTCTGATAGGCGCCGAAAGAATTTCTTCGTCAAGTACGTTTACCGAAGAAAAAAGTACGTTGTTTTCTAAACGGTAGTTTCTGCCCCAAACCTTAAGGTCAACCTTGTTGTCGGTACAGGAACATTCAAGGGGTGTCCAGGTGTTCATAATTTTCTTTTCCATAATGACCTCCTATATTAAGAAGTTTTAGTTTATTTAAGTATAGAATATATAAATATCTTTGTCAATGAAGAAAAACGACGGAAATTTGTTGAAAAATGTCCCCAAGTCAATATAAAAAAACCGAATTTTCTAAAAGATGTCGGTGAATGTCGCAAATTGACGCGTTATAATAAAATAAAAGGAGGTGAAAAATATGCCAAAAATTTATTTAAGTCCCGCTTACCATAAGTGGAATCCTTGCTCTGTTGACGGCTGTGACGAAACAACTCATAATAATCTTTATCTTGACGAACTAGAAAAATATCTTAAAGCCTGTAAGATAGAGTATAAAAGGGGAGTAAGACGGGTACCGAAATCAAACGAGGACAGTAATACATTTCTCAGTCGCGCCGTAAGGGAATCCAACGAATTTTGCGCCGATATACATTACGTTAGCCATACCAACGCGCATAACGGTAACGTGAGAGGCTATAGACCCATAATTTATCCCGGATATGAGGATGCAAAAAGACTTGCCGATATTCTTATTTCTAAGCGTAAAGAAATTTATTCTTATCCCATTACCCTTAACACCCGTACGGATTTATATGAACTCAGAGCCACTAATGCTACCGCTTATTACGAAGAACACGTTTTCCACGATAACAAAGAGGATGCTTTATGGTTTCATAATAATATGAAGCTTATTGCCAAAAAGACAGCCGAAGGCTTTTGCGAATATTTCGGTATTCCTTTCGTTGATATAAATGAAGAAAATAAAGCGAAAACCATTATAGATTTACTTTTAAAAGCAGTGGAGCTTTTAAAAGAATTATTTAAATTTTGAATTTGTGTGTTGACATATACAGGGTGTGTTGGTATAATTGTATACAATCAAAAGAAAGTGAGTGAAAATAATGCTCGAAATATCACCAAAAAGTAACCTTTTGGAACTGAAAAGCTATAAATATTCTCTTCAGGACGTAGAGGAACCTAACTTATACAGAAACGTATATAATTATGAGGACGTACCGAAAATAGCGTTCAACCACAGAAGAGTGCCTATGAGTATGCCTAAGGAAATCTGGATTACCGATACTTCTCTTCGCGACGGTCAGCAGTCGGTTGAACCCTATACCGTAAAGCAGATCGTTGATTTGTATAAATTGATGTCAAAGCTTGGCGGCCCTTACGGAATTATCCGTCAGACCGAATTTTTCGTATATAGTAAAAAGGATAGAGAGGCTCTTGAAAAGTGTAGAGAACTTGGACTTAAATTCCCTGAAATCACCACTTGGATAAGAGCGAACAAGGAAGACTTTAAACTAGTTAAAGACCTTGGTATCAGAGAAACCGGTATTCTCGTTTCCTGTTCCGACTATCACATTTTCAAAAAACTTAAAATGACGAGAAAACAGGTAATGGAGCATTATCTTTCTGCAGTTGCCCTTGCTTTTGAAGCAGGAGTTATGCCCCGTTGCCACCTTGAAGATATAACCAGAGCAGATTTCTACGGATTTGTAGTGCCCTTTGTAAATGAACTTATGAAAATGAGTCAGGACGCAGGTATTCCCGTTAAAATCCGTGCTTGTGATACTATGGGTTACGGCGTACCCTTTAGCGAGGTTGCACTGCCACGAAGTGTGCCGGGTATTATTTACGGTCTTCAGCACTATTCCGACGTTCCCAGCGAAATGCTTGAATGGCACGGTCATAACGACTTTTATAAGGCTGTTACCAACGCTTCAACCGCTTGGCTTTACGGCGCTTCTGCAGTAAACTGTTCGCTTCTCGGTATTGGTGAGAGAACGGGTAACATTCCTCTTGAGGCAATGGTGCTTGAATATGCTTCCCTTAGAGGCAGTCTTGACGGTATGGATACCACTGCTATTACCGAAATTGCCGAATACTTTAAAAATGAAATGGGATACGACATTCCGCCGATGACACCCTTTGTAGGCAGAAACTTTAACGTAACCAGAGCAGGTATTCATGCCGACGGACTTTTAAAGGATGAGGAAATTTATAACATCTTTAATACCGAAAAGATTTTAGGCAGACGTCCTTCCGTTATGCTCAGCAAAACCTCCGGACTTGCAGGTATCGCTTATTGGATTAACGAAAATTATAAACTTAGCGGTGAAGAGGCTGTTGATAAAAGAAGCGACCTTGTTATTCGTCTTAAGGAATGGATAGATAAGGAATACGAGGACGGCAGACAAACAAGCCTTTCGAACGGTGAAATTGAAGAAAAAATCGAAGAATTTTCCAACGGAAAATTTAAAAGACTCTAAAAGGGGAAACGAGTATGTTAGAACATAAAACCATATCCCTTGCAGATCAGGTTTTCGACCGACTTGAAGCAGATATTTTAAGCGGTAAATATAAGCGCGGAGAAATACTTACCGAACTTAAAATAAGCGATAATTTAGGTGTCAGCCGCACTCCCGTCAGAGAGGCGCTTCACCGACTTGCTGTTGAACATATTATTGAAGAAACCGCAAGAGGCTGTATTGTAGTAGGTATAAACGAAGACGATTTAAAGGATATTTACGAAATACGATGTGTGGTTGAAGGAATGGCGGCTGAAAAGGCGGCGCTTCGCATAACCGACGAAGAACTTAACCGACTTTCCGAACTTGTTGATTTGCAGGAATTTTATTCTGTAAAAAAAGATGCGCACCATATAGAAAGCGTAGATAACGAGTTTCACGAGCTTATATATAAATATTCGGGAAGCAACGTTTTATACAGCACCCTTGTTCCTCTTCATAAAAAGATACAAAAGTATAGAAAAGCCGCTGTTGAAAACGAAATAAGAGCGGAACATTCGGTAGAAGAACACAGAGAAATTTTAAAAGCGCTGTCGTCAAAGGACGGAACTTTGGCACGAGAAAAAATGACCGAGCACGTTAAAAATGCTTACGCCAATATAATCAGTAAGGAGAGCTAATAAAATGGGTCTTACCATAGCACAAAAAATCATAAAAGAACATTTAAGAAGCGGAAATATGACCGTCGGAAGCGAAATATCTCTTAAAATAGACCAGACCTTAACTCAGGACGCAACCGGTACAATGGCTTATCTTGAGTTTGAAACTATGGGTATCGACAGAGTAAAAACCGAAAAAAGCGTTGCTTATATCGACCATAATACGCTTCAGTCGGGCTTTGAGAATGCCGACGACCACCGCTATATTCAGTCGGTTGCAAAAAAACACGGTATATACTTTTCCCGTCCAGGTAACGGTATCTGCCATCAGGTACATTTAGAGCGTTTCGGAAAGCCCGGTAAAACCCTTATCGGTTCCGATAGCCATACCCCAACGGGCGGTGGTATAGGTATGCTTTCCTTCGGCGCAGGCGGTCTTGACGTTGCCGTTGCAATGGGTGGCGGCGCTTACTTTATCACTATGCCTAAAATGTATAAGGTAAATCTTACGGGTAAATTAAATCCTTACGTTACCGCAAAGGACGTAAGCCTTGAAATTCTTCGTATTCTTTCGGTTAAAGGCGGTGTGGGCGCTATAATTGAATGGGGTGGCGAAGGCGTTAAAAACCTTTCTGTTCCCGAACGCGCAACCATTACCAATATGGGTACCGAGCTTGGCGCTACCACTTCTATATTCCCATCTGATGAAATTACGCGCGAATTTCTTAAAAAGCAGGGCAGAGAAGAGGATTATATTCCTCTTTCAAGCGACGAGGATGCAGTTTATGATAGAATTATTGATATAAATATGAGCGAACTTGAACCGCTTATTGCCTGTCCTCACAGCCCCGATAATATCGTTACCGTATCTTCTCTTAAGGGCACTAAGGTAGATCAGGTTTGTATCGGTTCTTGTACCAATTCATCCCTTTTCGATATGTTAAAGGTTGCCGCTATGCTTAAGGGTAAAACTATAAAAGACAGCGTTAGTCTTTCGGTTTCTCCCGGTAGTAAACAGGTACTTACCATGCTTGCCGACTGCGGCGCGCTTTCCGATATTATAGCCAGCGGAGCAAGAGTTCTTGAATGTGCTTGCGGACCCTGTATCGGTATGGGATTTTCTCCCAACTCCGCAGGTGTTTCACTTCGTACCTTTAACCGTAACTTCGAAGGCAGAAGCGGTACCGCCGACGGAAAGGTATATCTTGTTTCTCCCGAAACCGCCGTTGCGGCTGC
>JAEIGA010010199.1_pt1 | contig 14232 bp, 9 predicted proteins | sample 9270691 | NCBI WGS metagenome assembly JAEIGA01 (sample SAMN17057246, study PRJNA624740) | gut metagenome | biome: biome; isolation source: fecal sample | host: Bos grunniens | place: China: Xizang | collected 2019 | reverse complement strand
TTATTCTGCCGGGGTAAAAACTTATTCTTATATTGGTTTGACACCAAAAAGTAGATTATAAATTTAAGTTTAAATTAACTGAAAGTATAACCGTTCGGAATACCGAGAACTTTAAAGAGAGGATTATTTAGCAGCTGAAATGCTTAAATATGAGTATCAGGGTTTGTAACCTATGATTATTTAGGGGATTGCAAATCCCCAACTCATATTGCTTCGGATTACAAATCCGAAGCCTCGTTTTTAATTAGTCTTGCGATGCAGTGGATTTGTAATCCGCTGCAGAACGAGTGTCAGGGTTTGTAACCCGAAATAATGAATAAATTTCTAATTGCAGTTCGTGTGATATAGTAAGTAAGGGGATTGCAATTGACGACACAAGCTAATCGCACCCCACGCGGTACGAACTGCGTCCGTACTTCGCGTGACTAACTGCTGCTTGTGTCATCGATTTGTTTGAACAAATCCCCAACTCGTATTGCTTCGGATTGCAAATCCGAAGCCTCATTTTAGTGACTAACTGCTGCTATTCAGATAGGTAATTAGCGTGTTGATATCTGCATCTTTAAGAATAACCTTTTTATCCTTGTCAATAAGATAAATACAAGGCATTGCCCTTAACTCATAGATGCGTCTCATCCTTATATTCTCCTCGGTATCGAAGCCCGAAATCCATCCTTTGGGGCAGTCGTGCTTATGCTGTTTCCACACCTCGCTGTCGCCCTCGGTATATATCATAATAGGTTGCAGCGTACCGTTCTCGGTCATTTGTCTTATTATGTCGTTTCCTGTCAGTTGGCTTTTTGCCTCTTTGCAGTTCTTGCACTCGGGATCGTTAAAGAAGAGTAGGGTGCATTTATCAGTGCTTTTGTGCAGCGTGGTATGTTTGCCCTTTGATGTTACGAATGGGAAGTCGTTGGCTTTGCTGCCGGGCCTGTTCTTCAGCGCAACCTCAAGGCGAAAGGTGTATAGAATAGAGTCTTTAATCGACAGGTTAGGTATGCTCAGTGCATATTGGGCAAACGGGATGTAAAGCTCTTCGCTCAGCAGTGGCGACTCTATGTGATATAGGTATTTCGTTGCCATTTGCATAATCAGCTCGCGCCATTCGTTGTTTTTGCCTGTTTTGTTTAGAAATGAGGCAATGTTTTTTGTGGATATATCGATCGGCTCGCTTTTTAAAAACGTCAGATACAGGGCAAAGTACTCCTCGAACTTTTCAATGTTTCTTAGCAATATGGTGTCATTGGTATTCAGATTATCCCAAAAATGTTCGCATAAATATGCAATTCTCTCTTCTTCGCTCTGAATCATATTGGGAACAACTGGCAATGAAAAAGGCTTGTTTGCCTGTGTGGTACTATTCTTAATGTCAGTATTATTGTTGCACGCTATAAATGTGACGGCTGAAAAGATGACAAAGAGGATTTGTTTCATATGATGGTCTGTTGTGTATATTTATGCAGGAATGGGGTGTGAAGTCCTACTGTAATTATTAAGCAAAAGTAATCATTTATAGCCATTTTTTCAAATATCAGCATCTTTAATTTGTTAATAAATAACAAAAACATTTTTAATTATTGCTTTGATAAATGTAAATAAAATTCAAAAGAAGATTTGAAGTGCATGGAATTATGTTTAGATTTTATGTATATCGCTCACGTTACTCTCTGTATAGATGTATATGAGATAAACAACCTTTTTTTAACGATATGAAAATCAATGAAGTGCGCAAAGTTTTATAAACTATACGGTGTGCGCAAATTGTAGGGTGTTGTGTAATTAAATTATTGCACATTGGGGGGGGGTAATGTGCAATTTGTTGGAATAATGAAAATTAAATGTTAAAATAGTATGATATTCCCTGTATAAATTTGTATCTTTGCAAAGATTTACAAAAAAGTGCTGTTTTTGTGTAAATGGCACGTTTGATTGAATGAGATTAAGACTGCTGATATTAATAAATTTCGTATGCATTTTGTTTTGCGGTATCAATGCTCAGACTTTTACAAAGAGTGAGCAGAAGAGTATCGTAGGCATCGAAGTGCATTTCCGTCACGACAAGCATAACCTTGATATCGGATATATGGGCAATGATAAGTCATTGGAACAATTTGCCTATGTGCTCGATACCATCGGTTTTGCCCGTCTCGACTCGGTTGTTATTATATCACAATCTTCGCCCGAGGGTGTCTACGAACACAACCTGCGCCTCTCTAAGAATCGTGCTGCCACCATGCGCAGATACATAGAAGAGCATCATCCCGATATAAAGGGTAAATTATTTGTGCACCCCGACGGTGAGTCGTGGCAGCAGTTGCGCAACTATGTTGTCAAAGATACAAAGCTCAAAGATGCCACAAAAGCCAAGGTACTTGCGGTAATCGATGCCGATGTCAACATCAACACCAAGAAATGGCGCATGACGCAGTTGCCTGTATACCGCTATCTGCTCACCACTTACTATCCGCGCATCCGTAACTCAATGTTCTGTATCTTATATTATAACGAGATACCCGTTCCCCAAGAGCCCGAGCCTGAACCCGAGCCCGAGCCGGTATATCCCGAAGTGCCCAAAGTTCCGGTTCCCTCGGCATCTATGGAGGATGTAACAGTAGTTGCACTCAAGAGCAACCTTCTGTACGATGCACTAACTGCACTGAATTTTGAGATTGAGGTACCTATTGGCAAAAAATGGTCGATAGCAGTAGAGGATGTATTCCCTTGGTGGCACATTGGTAATAAATATGCATTCCAGATGTGGGAGATGGGTGTCGAGGGCCGTTACTGGTTCAAGCGTACACCCGAGCGTAAGGTTCTCAGCGGTCAATTCCTTGGTCTGTATGGCATGTCGGCAAAATACGACTTCCAGTGGCGTAGCAGCGTCAACTACCAGGGCGAGTACTGGTCGGCAGGTCTCACCTACGGCTATGCCATGCCCATAAGCAAACATCTCAATCTTGAGCTATCGTTGTCGTTAGGCTATCTGTCAACCGCCTACCGTCACTACATCCCCTCGCCCGGATACACCGAATTGGTTAAGGACCCCTACAAGCAGGGACGTATGGGATACTTCGGCCCCACCAAGATAAAGGCATCGTTGGTGTTCCCGGTGAACATACCATTGAAAAAGAGAGAGGAGGTGCGCTATGAGTAAGTTGCTTATGCGCATCATGCTTGCTTTGAGTCTGATATTTATGTTGGGCTCGTGCGAGCGCCGTCCTCTTGTGGATGCAAACGAAAATGTCGATATCAGGGTAGTGCTGAATGTGAAAACAGTACTCAATGTAACAACAGGTGTGTATAACGACCGTATACCCATACCCCAAATATCTCCATCCGTTATACGTGTAATGTTCTACGATGTTGTAACAGGACAGTTGGCTACACAGGCATTTATTTCGCATAAAGGACTTGACGAGAATGGCGAACTCTACCTTACAGGCAATATAAAAGTCCCTTCAGGTCGTTATAATATGGTATGTTATAACTTCGACACACCATCGGTGCTTATCAATGGCGAGAATAACCTGAATACCATAAACGCATATACATCCGAAATATCGGAATATCACTATTCGCGTTTCCTTAGCAGTCGTAGTGATAACAACTACGAAGTTCTGCCACGTATCTATTACGAGCCCGACCACTTGGTGGTTGCTCGTGAGGATAATATTTTTATACCCAAGCGTTCCACGACAATGACAATTCACACCGTAGCAAGCACCATTGTCGATACCTATTATATACAGGTGCGTCTTGTAAACGGACAATATGCATCCGATGCCACAGCAGTGCTTACCGACCTTTCGCCATCGAACAAATTTGCCATTAACGAACGCAAATTCGATGAATACTCGGCGACATTCTTCGAGATGCACCGCAGTGTCGACACCCGTATACGTGCCGTTAATCAGGATGTGCTTTGTGCTACATTCAATACTTTTGGTAAACGTCCCGATGACATAGATCCCTCGGTTGAGAGTAAACTTTATGTAACATTCAATGTGATAACAGTAGACGGAAAGCAGGTAGAGATGACTGTAGACATGGACTCTGTTTTCCGCACGCCTGAGGCTATCGAGAAACATTGGTTGCTTATTGACAAAGATTTTGTTATACCCGAGCCCGATGTTCCCGACCCACCCATTGGCGATGGAGGTATGTTCGATCCCGATGTTGAGAAGTGGGATGAAGAAGAGGGAAATATAGAACTTTAATACACCGAAATGTAATTACCAGAACAGAATACAATAAAATAATTACTATTAACTTTTTAATTTATTAATTATGAAAAAAATGTTTTTCTTCGCAGCTATCGCAAGCGTAGCGTTTGCAAGCTGTACAAACGACGAGAGCGTTTTTGACGGAGCAGTAAACGGCAACGAAATCAACTTTGCTGTGGCACAGTACACTCCTCAAACACGCGCAGAGCACGACCCCGGTGTGGCATTTAGTGAGAACATTACTATTTGGTCTTGGTACGACGGCGAGAATACCCCGGTTATCCCCGGTGATATTTACAACCCAACTTCGAAAACATTCGATGGTGGTGACAAATATTACTGGCCTGTTAACGGTCAGGCACTTGACTTTGTTGCTGTTCCTACAACATTGGCAGGTTCTGCTTATTTCACAGCACCCGGACGTGCTGCCGACGGTGCTACTGCATTGACATTTGTTGTTCCTGACGGCAACAATTACCACTCTACAAACATTATGACAACCGAGGTTGAGACTGCTAACGGCGGTACTGTAGCCCTCTTGTTCCGTCACCTCCTTTCAAAAATCAACATCAATGTCACACAGAAGGAGCGTGATAATGCCAATGCAAGATGGCTTGTAACCATTAACAATATTCAGGTTAGTGGTTTGAAGTGTGCTGGCGAGGTTGTTATAAACGACTCTTGGGACGCAAAAGATGGCAACAAGTTGTGGGACACTACAAGTGGCAGCGAGACTTGGCAGGTAACAGACGGCAACAAGCTTCTTTATGCAAGCATCGACGCTGGTGCAGCAGAGACAGAATATGCTTCAGCCGAGACATACTATATGCTTCCCCAGACTCTTGAGGATGGCGTACAGAAGATAACAATCGACTACACCATCGAGACCGATTATCTTGGTAACCCCACACAGCCCAACACTGTAGAGACCTACTCAAAGACATTCGACCTTAAGGGTGCAACACCTATCAGCAAGTGGTTTATGAACAAGGTCATCACCTATAACATCTCTATTGATCCCAGCGAGACACTCGTTCCCATCACATTTACTGTAAACGAGGAGGTGTGGGGTGAAGAGAGTGGTTCAACACCTGACGTAGATCCTATACCTTAATCTTAAAATCAAGTGTTTCTGAGTAATATAAGATGCACTTAACCATAGGCTATGGAGGATTGATACCCTCCATAGCCACAATGCCAAAAGATTGGCAACTACGAAGCATAAAAGAGATAGCTTATAATTATTGCAAAGACCTGTATTAATGAGATATAATATAGCATATATATTACTTGTGGCTCTGTTGACACTGACAGCATGTACCAATGACGAGAAAGAGTATGACTATTCTCCCGATTTGAATATCACTTTTTCGCCGGCTGTAACTGTCTCTACAAGAGCAATGAGTGCCACATATCCCGAGGATGTGCCATTTGGTATTTGGGCTTATAGTCTGCCTCATAACCAAAAGTGGAGTACCGCAACTTCGGAGCCTGCATTGTTGCTCGATAACTCATATGTGACATGCTCTGACAATATATGGCAGCCCGAACCATCTATCATGTGGCCCGGAAACGACAAACTAACTTTCTTTGCCTATGCTCCCTATGATGCTGATATGACATTTACAAAAGAGCGTGGTGTAGAGTTCAACGATTTTGATGCTACATCGGGACTAATACCCATGTACACCAATCCCATTACCGATTGCGACAAAGAGCTGACAAACGGATGTGTGGCACTGCCATTCATACAAACGCTTACAAAGGTTGAGTTTAAAGTGTGTTCTTCAATAGCGCATGTAGGATTCAGAATGTTCCTCAAGAGTCTGGTAATAGATAACATTGCACAGCGAGGTTCGTTCAATTCATTGCCCGAGCCTAAATGGGGTAATCTTGGCGACAAAACGAGTCTTGAACTGTGTAACGATAGTATTGAGGTAGGTATGAGCCTTAAAACTGTAGGATTCCGGATGTTGCTTTCACAGGCACCAAATAGCGCTATAAAGTTTATTGTCGATATATATGACGATAAGGGCGAACTGTATGCCGAGGATTTTGAACTTAAAACAGATATTATAAAAGATACTTGGGGTGTTGGAAAATACTACACCTACAACATTGTACTTTCCAACTACGATGCAACATTCACAACCGATATCTTTGATAATATTAAATAATGTATACAAGACAGATACTCAGTAAAAGCATTATGAAAATCTATAACAAAATATATTCTATTGGCCTTGCTTGTCTGCAAAAGGCAGCAGCAATACTATTTGTTGTGCTTGTCGTTGCATGTACAACAGATAGTGATACCCCCATTGACGATGGCGGCAGACCTATATATTTCGCGATAGATGAATCAGATGATGATACACGTGCCATTGTAAACAATTTTACCGATTTTACAGCCAACAACTTTGGTGTAACAGCCTATTGGTACCCCGACAATGATATATCACAAACTCCCAAGGTTGCTATTGACAACCAGAAAATCAATGTCGACGGTTCGGGCTGCAGTGTCGAGGGCAATTATAAGTACTACTGGGCACGAGGAACATGGCACTTTGCTGCCTATTCGCCATGGGTAGAAGACCCCTCTGCCGCACCGGTGAAGGTAACTCCTCCAAGCAAAGTCTTCGGCGGATATACATTCAGCGGTACTGTGGATGGCAAAACCGACTATATGTTTGCCGATGAAGAAGCCGGATACTATGGCATTAATGGTGACAATTTGCAACAGCTCGATGGTAGTGCTGTATCTATGCGTTTCCGTCATGCACTAACCAAGGTTACATTTGGTCTGCGTCTCTCCGACGCTACAAACGGTACCAATGTCACTTTCAACGGATTGTCTCTCTCTAATGTGCGCAATACCGGTAGCGTGTCATTTGTACATGGCAATGATGCACTGAACAACCGTAACGACCGCAACAGATGGACAACAAAGGATGCCAGTGGCGCACCAATCAACGACATATGGTCGGTAAACGATGCTCAAACAACAGGCTATGAAGTAGCTCCCTCGGGTACTCCCATAAAAATAACCGACGAGAATGAGCATAAACTCGATAAGGTTTTGTATCTGTTGCCACAAGAGTTGTTGGCAAGCGGTACACAACAGACTATTAATGTAAGCTACACACTGCAAATCGGTAGCAACACACCCACAACACATAATGTCTCTATACCTGTGCGAAATGGCTCAATAGAGCAGTGGAGTACCAACAGCCATGTACACTACACCTTAACAGTGAATCCTCCCGGTGGTACAGCTTCACTTGATGTTAATGTGCAACCCTGGGACTATGTCGAGGTTATTAACCAGTTTGCCAATACCGTAGGTATGAGCGATGTAGATGCCGATAACGATGGTGTCAAGGACGACTTCCTGCGTTGGATAGATGGTACATACCAGAATATAAACACAACCGACAATCGTATCGTTGTTAAACCCGATATTACACAACATGCGCAGTTTACATTCCGCATCGGTAGCCCGTTAGGCTCTACATGGTATGCCATGTTACGTTCTAAAAGAGGTAACCCTTCGGCATTCAGGCTTGCAGCAGTAGAGAACGCAAGTATTACCGATGGTGTGGCACTTGGTGCAGTGGGCGATAGAGTAAAACTCGAGGTTATAGCTAACACAGCCAATCCTACCGAAACGAATGAGGCCGAGCTTATATTCATCGTAATATGTAACGGACAGATACTCTCGGCCGATATTTTAACCGAGAACCAAATTAACTATACCATAATACAGAATATCAATATCTAAGATTATGAGATTCCTGCGACATTACATATATATATTATCGTGTACACTAATAGGCATAATGTTTGTTTCGTGTGCACAGGACGAATCGACATTCTCATTTAATAATGACTCGGCGCTATCAATAAAACTGCATTTGGGCACAACAACACGTGCTGCAACAATTGATGGCGTTGATGACCTTAACGAGAACAAGGTATCTACAGTAGATGTATTCCTGTTTAGTGCCGATGCCACTGATGCCGATGCTGCCGTATATAGTAATAGTTTGTCGTCGGGTTCTATAGTTTTTGATGGAGTTAATAAGACTGCGTCATTCGATCTGAATGTTTCGCTTGGAAAATATACACAGCTATTCCCTAATGGCGAAACAACATGCAAGGCATATGTTATTGTCAACCGTCCCGCGGGATGCACTCTTCCCGACCTTGCAGCCTGCAGCCTTTCGGCACTTAAGCATCTTGTTATAAACTCATCGCAATTTCAGGTAGTTAATGAGGTCGATGGCGAGCGAGTGCTTACACCCCAGCCCCTATTTGTAATGGATGGCTTTGCCGATAACATAACACGCACCGACATGCAACTCTCGGGCGATATCGCTGTAAAGCGTGCTGCAGTAAAGGTGCAATTGCATATACAGGAAATTGCAGACCACGTAGCAGACAACGGAAAAACTTTCACTGCCGACAAGGAGAATGTAAGAATTACATTCCGTAATGGCTGTAATCGTGCTTATATCAATGAGACAACACCGGCATCGTATCTTAAGCCCAATAAGAATACCGATCTCTTCAATCTCGATAACATAAGTCTTAACAAAAAAAATAGCACAGACATCACCACATTATATCCAATATACAGCTATCCTACATATTGGGGTAATGACGATGCAATCCGCACCTATATAATCCTTACTATCGATTGGATAAATGATAATGACGCAACAGAGAGAAGAACAACATACTACGAAATTCCTGTAAACGCTGCGGGCGACTACCTCATGCGTAATACCTTCTACAAGATTATACAAGAGGTGAATATTATAGGTAGCGAAACAATAGAGGAAGCAACAAAACTCTATCCATCGAACTATGTGATACTTCCATGGGGTAACACTAAGGTGGGTGGCGATGGTACAAATACTGATACCGATGCCGAAATCAGCAAATTGAGATATCTTGTTCTTGAAGAGCCCGAGGTGCAATTGCATAATGCAACCCATAAAGAGTTGTTCTATTACACAAGTGATCCTATTGAGATTAGAAATCTTGTTATACAAAAGATAGATGTGTCGCAGAATGTTGCTGAACCCGAAACTATACTTACCATCGCAAATATTTCATCTTATTTCAATAATACAACCCAGAGATATGAAATTACAGACGGTATGTTAAAACCTTTGTATCTCTCTATTCACTCGGCCGACCCAAATATTGCAAACGACCACGATTATATATATATGTCGCATGAATTGGTTAATGATATGGATGCAGATTCCGATTATTCGGAGTATATATTCACATTCGATGTTGTTCATAGCGATAAACCCGAATATAAAGAGAGTGTAAAGGTTGAGCAATTCCCGATGATTGCAATTAAAGCCGATCAAAACTACGACTTCAAATCGGATGGTAACACTAACGAAAACACTCAGAAGGGATATGTTATAATCAATAACCAGAACGGTAGTTCGGGATGGGCAGGTGTAAACGGACTTGCAACAGATGATAATAGAAACCCAAACAGATATATTATTTCTGTTACGTCTTTGACCGAAGAGGCCGGTGATATCTACATAATAGGCGACCCGCGTATAAAAACTGTATCCAATCCAACAGGTTTAAATACCGATGATAATGGAAAAGCGCTGCAATACTATTATCCCACTGATAAAAGCGCAGCTTCTGAAAATATGATATCTCCCGAGTTCTTGGTTGCATCTTCGTACGGACGATGTCCGTCCAGCCTATCTCAGGATGAAGCTGTAAGGAGATGCGCTGCTTACCAAGAGGACGGTTATCCGGCAGGACGTTGGAGAGTGCCTACTGAAGCCGAAATCAGATACATCGTACAGCTTTCGGGTTGGGATGTCATTCCTACACTTTTCAGTACAGGAATCGGTTATTGGAGTGCAAGTGGTTGTATTCAGGTAGATGCTAATGGTAATGTGTCCGATTTTACCGGAGGTGGCGGCTGGGGTGGAGGAACCCAGGTGGTTCGTTGCGTATATGATACATGGTATTGGGGAACGGAACACAATGCCGGTAGCACAACCTTTGTTTACGGTGATAAACAACGATAATTGAATTTATGTAAATTCCCCTCTTCAAGCGGGGCAACGCGTGGGAGCGTTGCTTGCGACGGCGGGAACTTTTGCTCCCCCAAAGAGTACCGTAAGGCTTCAGTAGGGGAGGGACTTCCCTTAAGCAAAGCAAAAAGCTAAGTTTATAACCCCTCCGTCTTCAACCGCCTTAATGGTGTTTGAATCCACCTTCCTTTAAAAGAGGAGGAGCTTGTGAAAGAGATAGTAGATAATACAATATAATTATGAAGATAAAGAGTTTTATATATACACTGCTGATGATGGTAATATTCTCGCTTCTGCCTACAGGTTGTAGCGATGACATCGACACTATCACCGGCAGCACTGTCGATGATGGTAAGGTCCGCTTGCGAATTGGGCTTACATTGCCCGAGGCACAGACTGCCGTGACACGTGCATTCAATAGAACAGATTTTGAGTTCGACGATTTGCATGTTGCTGTTTTTGTTAAGCAAGGTGATGTCTATTTTCTTGAGGAGTTTGTGCGTGCCGAGAGCCCCGAGCCCGAGTGGCATGAGACTCCAAACGGGACTTGTCCCGGTTCTAACCATTGGGATTTTGGTGTTGTATTGTCTAAAACCGATACACCTCGCCGACTGCATTTTATAGCAAACTACCCGGGACTTACAATGGGACTTGGCGAAGAGGGTAATCTTATAGGACGCCTTGTAACTGATGAAAGTATCGATGGCGGACAACATGATGTATATTGGAACTATCTCGATGTCGATTCTATACAGGATGGAACACAAGAACAGCTCCGCGATATTCCATTGGTACGTAATTTTACGAAAGTTGAAATTAAGGTTGAACCAAAGGATGGTGTAGACCTCAATTCAAAATTTCAGTTACTTGGATATGCTATGCATAACGTTCCCACCAAAGGAACTGTAGCACCATATAACTCGGCTAATGGTACATTTGCCAACTATGTTGTTAAGAATGCAGGTGTCTATTCGTGTCAGTCATATGATAATCTTGAACAGACACAAGGATATGTAGGTAATGAGCCATACGATAATGAACTTATAAACCTGACCGATTTTATTGGAGTCGGTGAAGCCTTTTATATGTATGAACGTACGCATGTGAATGTCGACGATCCTACATGTATGATAATCAAGGGTAAGTACAGAACAGATACTAATATAAGTTTCGATAATATAGAAGCTACATACTATAAACTCGACTTTATACACCGCGACAACAATACAAATACCAACGTATACTATAATATGTTGCGTAACTTTGTATATACCATGAATATTGTCGATGTGACAGGTGAAGGTTATGGGTCGCCCGAAGAGGCTATAAAGAATCCTGCAAGTAATAATATCTCGGGTAATGCCAATATCGACGACTTTACAAATATATCGGATGGTGCAGGACGTCTTTTTGTCTCCACCACCTATCTGGTGTTTACCGACGAAAATCCTATAGACATCTATTACAGGTATATTCCTGATATTAATAACCCAACCGTAATAAATAATAACCTTAAAGGTGTTAGTGGGGGCGAAATTATAGTAACGGCAAAGCAGGACGCAACCAAGGTGCTGGCTAATGATGCAGTAGTGGCTTCTGCCGATGAGACAAAAGGTCATGTAGGTTGGCGCAAGGTTACACTTACTCCTAATCCTCCTCCATCGACCAATGAGGATTATGTACGCACGCAGGATATAACCATTGCAAGTAACCACCTGCAACGTAAGATAACACTCGTTATGCGTAACCCTTACGAGATGAGTGTAAGCGTATTGGACCGTAATGTCCCCGGTGTGGTGAAATCACCGGTAGACCTTAAGGTAACTATCCCCGGAGGTATGCCTATGTCGTTGTTCCCCTTGAAATTCTATGTTTCAAGTGAAAGAAACAGTATATATGCCAAGCCCGGAGGCGATATGTATAGTGAATCATACGCCGGTGGTTATGGATTCGTGAAAGAGATTTCATGGGAGTTCTATCGCGATGCCAATTCTACAGGTACAAATGCAAATGGAGAACCTGTAGGTATAAAAGAAGCGGATGGTAGAATATCCTTTACATGCAACCTCGTTACCAACTGTACCGAGAGTGCTACCGATGTATATGTCGATAATGAATACTTCAACCGCGGCAGCGACTACTTCAGGAATCCATGGCTCAACAGTTTAACATTAGGCACAAGTATAGAGGTAGACATCGAGAGAATATACTCACGCTATCCTTACCGTATATATAATGGTGGTGATAACAAAGGTACAATAAACGATGTAAAAGTATTCTTAAACGATGTAGATACGGGTAATACAATAACCATCAACAGCGATAATGTCACTAAGGGTATAACATTCACCAATAGCGAAGGATTGTCAAAGAATGACGAAGTTGTATTTACATTTACCGATAACTATTGGTATGGACAGTGGAGTACCACACCGATAACATACAGAGCAGTCGCTACACTTGGTGAAATATACGATGACACTACATTGATGTTTGTTCCGCAAGGTGAAATAAATAAACTCACAAGCATAACAATAACAAAAGAAACTTTTGCCAACATTACAGTGCAAAGAGAAAGCAATTATAATGTATATCCTCAGAATTTGCATAACAGTTCAAATACAACCCAAGGTGCCACCGGTACCGAGACTGTAACAGTATATTATGATGAAATAGAAAAGGGTAAACTGACCATCACCCGAAATGGTAATAATCCCATCACAGTCACTGCTGTTAATTCAAGTTCATCGGGTAGTATTGTTATTGAAGATGCAAACGGAATTGTATCAGATAAACTTAAATTTAGTTTTGACGATAAATATTGTACAGGACGTACCGGAAATGGCAACAATAGGCGTTATACATTCAGCAATAAAACATACCCCTACACATCTTCTTGCGATATTGATGGTTTGTTAAACGGTAATGCAGAACTGAACTTTGTGCGTCAAACTAATTGATAATTTCATAAAAAAGAGTAATCGACTGATTACTCTTTTTTATGAAAAGCAGCATTGTTGTTCTGTATTGTGTAGTGCGATGCAGTTTATATGTATATCTGCTGCAGAATGGGTGTCAGGGTTTGTAACCCGAGAAAATAGATAATCGTCTAATTGCTGTTTGCGATGCAGCGGATATGTTATCCGCTGCAAAACGAGTGTAAGGGTTTGTAACCCGAGAAAATGAATGAAAGTCTAATGGCTGTTAGCGTGGTATAGTAAGGGGATTGCAATTGATGACACAAGCTAATCGCATCCCACGCGGTACGAACTACGTCCGTACTTCGCGTGACTAACTGCTGCTTGTGTCATCGATTTGTTTGAACAAATTCCGAAGCATCATTTTTGAAAGAAATTTAAACAGTTTCTTATATTACAATATATAAAGAGGTAATCGTATCAGAATGTTAAAGAGAGCGGTACGATTAAAAATTATATAAAAAATCGGAATGTTTTAAAACATTATTATTATCTTTGCGCGATAATGTTTATTGTACCTTACGCGAATAGGCTTTAGAACAAAGCTATCAACGCAAAGATAATGAGCACATTACACACTTGGTTAAAATTGAATATTTTATAAATTAAACTTTATTTTTTTAACTAAAAACTAACATTTATGAGAAAATTTACACTTTTCTTGACATTGTTTTTTGCAACAGCAATGACAATGGTTGCTCAGATCACATCTGTTGATCAGTTGAGTAACGACAAATGTTACACTATCGTATCTAAGGATACAGGCCGCGGTGGCATGTTTGCTGCTGAAGGAGCTGCCATGGTAGATATGTGTGGTGTAACTTACAACCAAGCTCAGGAGTGTCACAGCATTGCGCGCGATGCTAATGACCCCAGACAGCAGTTTGCTTTCGTTAACTACGAGGGTAAACTCTATCTTTACAGCGTAAGCGAAAAGAAATTCGT
>JAEIGA010010198.1_pt1 | contig 14234 bp, 8 predicted proteins | sample 9270691 | NCBI WGS metagenome assembly JAEIGA01 (sample SAMN17057246, study PRJNA624740) | gut metagenome | biome: biome; isolation source: fecal sample | host: Bos grunniens | place: China: Xizang | collected 2019 | reverse complement strand
GATGTAAGCAATAAAGATTTACTTTCTTTTATATATGAAAATGCTCCACTTCAAAAAGAGGTTTATTACAATTCAACATTTATCTTACCTGATGGTAGATTTGTAAACATATGTGCATTGGATGGACCAGATTATGGTGAACACGAAGACTTTTATGGTTGGCTATATGATAATGGATATCATGTTTATGAACAAGATATAGTTGATGGATTAGGTTGTATTAAATTAAATATTGAGTATCCATATGCCACTTGTTCATCAAGTATTAGACCTACACCTAAACAGTTAAGAGCATTAGAAGAGTGGATGAGTGAACTTATAAGTCAATCTTCTTTCCAAGTACAGGGATGTGAAGATGACACTAGAAATTTAACATATCCTGTGGCGATAGGTACTAAAGATTATAAAATATATGACTTGAAAGTAACAAGTCCAAATGAGATAATTAAAGCAATTCAAAAATCTTATTCCTCTGGAATATTAGAAAGTAGAAATGAGTTGAAAGAAGATATGAATGATAAATTAACCCCTCAACAAGCTGCACAAGCAGTAAAAGAACTTAAATTAAACTCTAATCCTAATATAGATGTTTATATAGATGAATACATGCATGGAGTTAAAGTTACTTTTGAGGGAACACTAGAGGGTGGCAGAAAGATTACTCTTTGGGATAGTAATATTTTATCTACACAAGAACAAATTGATACCTTACCTGATATGTATAAAAAACAAAGTGATGAGTTGAATAGATTGAGAGAATTTGGATACAAAGGTATTAAAGAATCCAATGAACTTGAACAAAGAGCAAAGAAACATAGAAAGAAATCCAAAGGTATGGGTTGGCATATGTCAATGAATGCTGGCGATGTAGAAAAAGGTATTGAAGTATTTAATAACTCTACATCATTAGGAACAAGCGGTGGAGAAGTAACTACTATGGGAGAGGCTATTGATGATAAAACTTATTATTATGATGGACCTATCTACTATAGAGGACATAAAATAGCATCTAAATCAAACATTTACACAACTGCTAAATCAATAAATATTGCTGCTAGAAATATTCTATTTAAGGCATCCGAAGGAGATAAAGAAAACTTGTATCAATATGATATAGTAGACCATATGATAAAAGAGATACCAAAAGAAGAATCACCTAAAGTAAGACCCATATGCAAAACTTGTGGGTATGAACTTAATGACCTTGGTGAGTGTCCCGTTTGTGATTATGGTGAGTATGACTTACTTGAGAGATTATCAGATTTAGAAGCTCTTTGGACATTGAATAATTTAGATTAAACTAAAATTGTATAGAATAATAGTTGACAAATATTTCTAATTATAGTATAATAAAGTAAACTTAATTAAAAAGGAGTACAAACTATGCAGTCAGATTTTAGAGTAAAGAAACTCGTTACAGAAGAAGGTGGAGATGTTGTAGCAATTTGCTATGATGTTCTCTATGGTGAAACTTTTGAAAAGTACATAGGAATTCCAGATGATTTTGATGCAAGAGAAAATGCTTCAAACCTTTTACAGGATTCCAACTATGAAATTTCAGATGAGATTAGAGCAGAACTTGAATCAACTTTTGGTATTGATGAATTTGATGATGACCAAGATTATGATTCCTATCAGTTTTATGACTTTGGTGATGACGAGTGGGAAGATGACGAAGATGAGATTGATGAACTTGTTTATGCAGGTAACGCCAATGGAATCTCAACAGAAGATGAGGAAGAATTTGCAATTCCTACCAAGTATCTTAAAAGAGAATCTTTCAACTTAAGAGAAGCACTCAACACCATTGACCTTAATACATATAATAAGTATGACTTACTTAACCTTTATGAATCTTGTAATTTAAGTGAGAATGAAAAGAGAGCACTTGCAAATATTGTTTATGACCAAAATGACCCAAGTGTAATTTATGACACCCTTAACAATAGATTTTTAGGCAAAGAGATTGAAATGCCTGAAAGAGTTAAGGATGGAGTTATTCACGAAGGTGTTAATGATAGACCAGTTGAATTCAAAGCAGGATATCACGAATGGAATGTTCTTTTAAATGGAGAGATTATATATTCTTTTGGAGACTTTGGAGAAACTCTTGAAGATTGCACTGATAAAGATACATTAGGTTATGAAGTAGAAGACTGTATCCAAGTTATGCTTGATGAGTTAAATGAAAGTGGTAAGAATATTCAATTAACTAATGGTGAATTTGATGCCCTTAAGAATCAAATGGTTGCCAAATTAGGATACCATTATTTAGATTTAGATGAATCTAAATCTATTAAAGAAGATGTTGGTGCTAAAACATTTTCTCAATGGTTTGATGAAACCCATAAAGGTGCTTATAAAAAAGAATATGAGGCAGACTATTATCCCTTCTCTAACTACATAAAAACTTTCCCTAACGCAGAGGTACTTAAAGATGCAACTGCAGAAGATATTAAAAATAATGCGCATAGATTTTATGACATCTATGATGTAGACTCTGCTGATAGAGAGGCTGCATTTAATTTTGCCAGTGAAGAATTAGGTATTGATTATGATGAGTTCTACTATGCTTGGATAAAGGACCAACCTATGAAGGGTGTAAATGAGTCAGTAGATGAGTTTGAATTTGATGATGAGTTCAATGCTTATTATGATGGATATACTGAAGAAGATAAAGATGAGAACTCTGCTTATAATAAGTTAAAGAAGAATGTTGATGAATCTCTTCTTCAAGACCTACAAAAAGACCACAGGGCAATTAAACATACCTATGGACAAGAAGTTTATGACGCATTAGATACATATGTAGAAAATGGAAATGATTTAGGTGATGTTCTTTATAAAGAGTCTGAATGGAATAAGTTTGTTGATTGGGCAAAGAAAGAAAAAGGTATTACAGTAAAATCAAATCTTGAAGAATCTAAATTTATTAATGAGGACATCCTTACTACAATAGATATTGGTACAGAAACTGATGGTGATATAATAGACCAACTTAAGGCGTTTAGAAAAGAATATATATTTGGAAAGGATTCAAGCAGAGTCAGAAATAGTATCTACACAATATTATGTGAAGCCCCTAATGGAACCCACTTAATATTAAATTTACCTGCTTCTTTTTTCGGAAATTCTTCTACCAGAAATATTGATGAGTATGTAACTGAGTATACTAAGCAAGGACATGATTGGATTGCCATTTCATATAGTAGATTTACTGATAGTAATGGAGTAAGACAAGAATTACGAACATCTGAACCTTATGAAGTTAGAGCAAGAGCTATTGTTGATAAAATAACCCATTACCAAGGGCTACCAGTTAGAAAAAACAGATTAAAAGAATCTATCAATGAGTCTAAATCTATTAAAGAGTCTGATGAAGACCAACCTTACACCAAAGAAGAGATAGAAAGAGACCTTAAAACTATCACTCATAACTTTACTGATAAAGAGGGAGATGTTAAGTGTGGGTTTGAAGAAGAAAAGAACTTTGGTGTAGAAATTCTCAAGCAACACTATAAAGTTGTAGAGACAAGTGGTGATGATAGAAGAGAAGGAACTTGGTATCACATCTCTTATGCAGAACCTATTGTTGAAGAGTCAATTGTTAAAGGCCCAAAAAATGATAACTTGAATCCAACTATTAGTGAATGCAAGAAAAAGAAGTCAGATGATGTGATTAAAATTAAACCCAATTCCAAAATGAAAGAGATTGAAATTGAGGATAAGTCAGAGGTAGGAGACCCTTCACATCCAATTCAAGTAGGTTTACGAGGAAGAGTAAATAAATTAAGATAAGGACTGATACTAAATGAAATTCACATTAGTTGAGTCTTTCCTTACTGAAACATTAGTCACAATACAGGATGAATTAAATCCTGTATTGTGGTCTGATAATAAGTTAAGACCAGAAATAAAAGAGAAAATAATGGAGTTAGTAAATGAGTTTAACTCCACTTTAGATATACCACTCACTGTATTAGATATAAATATAGTGGGTTCAAATGCGTCTTATAACTATACTGATAAGAGTGATGTTGATGTACATATCATAACTAACTTTGATGAGTATGGTTATCCAAAAGAATTTATTGAAGCAGCTATGAATGCCTTCAAGGCTAACTTCAATAATAAATATGATATAACCTATGGTGGTTATAATGTTGAAATTTATGTTGAAGATGTTAAATCTTCTCCACAATCAAATGGTATCTATTCAGTAGTAAGAGATGAATGGATTAAAGAACCTGTTAAACTACAACCTATTGATGTAGATTTAGAACCTGAATATACTTTATTTGTTGATAGAATAAATGACATCTTGACAAGTGGAACAGAAGAAGATATATTAAGAGTTATAGATGACCTTTATCTATTAAGAAGAAATTCACTTGTAGTTGATGGTGAGTTTGGCAAGGGCAATTTAATATTTAAGACTATTAGAAATGATGGATTACTTGATGACTTAAAAGAAAAGAGAGTTGAAATTTCTTCTAAGGAGTTGAGTATATGAAATTTAGATTAGTTGAAGAGTTTAACAATGAAGTTTATAGAGACCTTGAAGAACTTCTTATAGATGAATTCTATAAGTTGAGTGAGTCTGATTTAATGAAGTACTACAATGATGATATGGAAACAGGTGGGGGAGCAGTTTGGTTGTTGCCTAATGGAAACACTATTAGATTAGACTTACATCAAGACTTGCCTTCAGAGATATTTTATTATTTTTGTAAGAGTTATTTTGAAGCACATCCTGAATACAGTGAAGACTACGATGAGGATGACTTTGCATTAGAGGATGCTCACGATTTCAATGATAGATTAGTTGATTATTTTGATTGGGTTAAATTTAATTCTGGAACTATTTATGATGATAGATGTTATGTGTGTTTACCTCAATCTATGACAAACCCCCAATTTAGAGTGTTAGAAGATTTAATAGATAAGGCTTACAATGATGGTTGTAATGAATTGTTAGTTCTACCTCAAGATACAAGACAAAATCGTACGTATAGTTTTCAAACTTATTCATCAGGTGACATACTAAAAAGAATAAGAAAATTCTATATGTGTAAAGTATTAGAAGAATCTAAACTTAATGAAGCCTCTATCGACCCCGAAGGTAAGTATACAGACTTTGGAACAGGTAAAGTAATTAATGATAATATCTTTGATGATAGAACTCATGTTTCATTCTATGACCAACTATTCACCAACCCTGAACAAATGGTAGAGGAAGAAAATCTCAAAGGTCATATTGAAATGCTTTCTCCTAAAGAGTATTATGAAATATGTGCCACAAAGATATTTCCAAATAGTAGTGTAGAGGCATTAAAGAGAAGTAGGGAAGCCGACCCAAGAGTGTTAGAAAAAATTAAAGAGATTATTGTTAAATATAAAAGACAAGTATTTTTACCTTATCTTAACTATGCAGAGCAAAATCAAGAAGGCCTACATAGAATGCTAGTGGCGGCTGAACTCTTTGGATGGGACCATAAGTTCCCTGTACTTATTATAGAGTGGGCAGACGAAGAACTTGCTTTACAAAGAAAGAAAGCAAAAGAAGAAGATAGAATAAGAAGATATATTAGAGATGCCGTAGACAGTTCTCTACATTACAATTATGACAAACTAGAAGAGTTTGAAGAAGAATGTAAAGCACAAGTTGATTATAAATTTGATTTCATAGAAGAACCTGTTAAGTCATTTAGTGTTAAGCATAATAATGATGGATACACAGAGGTTGAAGTCAATAATGTTGTATATCAATTTGATACAGATAAAATAAATGTAAAACCAAGTATGGAAAATTCTGATAATGTAGATGAGTTAGAATGGGATGACTTGGATATTGAACTTGATGACTTATCTGATGAGGAGCTATCAGACTTAAATGATTTAAGTCTAGATGACTTCTTAAAGAAGTATGGAATGTAGGTGAGTGGATGAAGTTTAGATTAGTTGAAGATATTGAACTTGAAGAGGGTAATGCTAACGGAATTACTATTTCTCCAAATTATAGCGGTCAGACCGATTTGAAAGAGCTTATTGTAAACACTCTAAATGATACTACTAATTTTAACATCGAGTTAGAAGATTATGTTGTACATCACTTGGATGGCAATCACGGTAATGTCACTCAAGACAATATATGTATTACTACTAAGAGTAATCATAATAACATATCTAATGCTATGAGACTTGGCAATTGGAAAACGGTGGAACAATTATTATCTAAATGTTTCACTATAAAAATGGTGGTAGAGCCTATACACCCAAAGAAAATATCTAAAGTTGTAAATACTTTAAAATCTAATAGAAAAGTATTTGTGGATAAAAATGGAGATAGATGGTCTATTGAACATGATAATGTTTATGCCTATACGGCAGTTCCTATTACTACAAATAGGAAGACTAATAGAACAGAAATCCCATTTGAAACAGACGATGAAATGCTAAATTTTATATCTGAGTATGGATTAAAATCTTATAAGGAGACCTAAACATATGAAAATAAATAAACTTTTAGAATCAAAGAAGTTAAAAGAAGGTTACTCTCACTTTGAATTCACAAGTGGTTCTAACCCCTACATAGCCAAAACAAAAGATGAGGCAGAAAGAATTAAAAGAAGTCGTGGAGATTCTGTTAAATATGTGGGTAGTATTGATGGTATTGATTACTACAAAGTAGATGATGGTGAAGAGAAAGATTTATTTAGTGTAGATGAGGCTTTCAAACCCACCGATAGTGGTATTCAAAGTGTAAAAGTATATAACCCATATAACTACACTATTCAAGAGTTAAGAGTTGATAATGACAATAAGACTTTTGAAAGAGGTAACTTCACTGCTGGTAAGGCAGATAAGAAAGTTAAAAATAGACAAGAGTATGAGGATATAGTTGACTCCCTAAAAGAATTAGGTTATACTGAAATTAAATCAGATTATCGTTCTTTAAGAAATAAGACAAGAAAAGGTATTCCTACTAATGAGGCAACACTCCCAAGAAATGCCTCAAAGATTAGAGCTACTCATAAGTATGGGGACAAACAATCTATGGAATTATCTAAAGATGGCACTTATTGGAGAGAGGCAAACAGTAATCGTGCCTATCCAAGTGATTTCTTAAGACGCTCTTTTGACATTGAAGTGTTAGAAACTGACCCTAATTATAAACCCAATAGAACAAAACCTGAATATGTTGTTCAAGGTAACTATGGGTATGGTTGGGAAGACTTAACCGCAAGTGATAGTTCATCAGAAGCAAAAGCAGACCTTAAAGCATATAGAGAAAATGAATTAGGTGTTGCTCATAGACTTATTACAAGAAGAGTTCCTGTGAATGAATCCAAATCAATTAAAACCTTTGGTGTTAAAGGTAAGAAGTTGAATGAGGATATGAATGAAAATCTTTATTGCATAGTTGCCATCACCAAAGATGGAAAAAGAAAGTTTTATAAAGATGGTGCTTTTATAGATGATTACAAAGAAGCAACCACTTGGGATGATTTAGATGATGCTCGTGGTGAGTGGTTTGATATTGATAAGAGCAAATATAAGAGAGTATTTGTTCCAAACTATACACCTGATGAATTTGCTAAATTTGAATCAGTTAAGAGAGCAAGAAATAGAAATTTGAAAGAGTCTAAAGAAGGAAGATTTGAATTAAACATTTGGGTACCAGGTAGTGGTGGAGATGATGACAGAGAAAGAACCTTATTAGTATCCAATAGTATGCAAGACATCCTTACTAAAGCATATAACACTGATTTGGATAGTGATGAATGTTTTTACTTAAGTGACTGGAAAGGCATCTATAGTCCTGACATAGATTGGGCATATGATTATGATGAATTAGAAGATGCTATAAATAATGTTTGGAACTATTCTAACATTGATGACATGAGAAAGACACTTGGTAAAATGTTACTTCCTCAAAATGAGTCTTTATTAGAGTCAAATGAACTTTCAAATGAACACGCAGTCGAGTCTGTTGTAGATATCATTAAAAGATTCTATGAAGCGGGAGGATTTGCAAAACTTCCCACAGGTAGAAAAAATGCTTTTTCTGCTGATATATCAGGTCCAGACAAGCAAAGATTGGCAGGATACTTTGATAAACAAGAAGAATTTAACCACGAAATAAATAATGAATCAGGTATTATTTCTCATGAATTTATTTCTGATAAATATGATGTAGAAATTTTTGATAGTTTTGTAACAATGTATAAGATTCCTCAAAATGAATCTTTAGCAGACATTAACGACCTAACTGATTGCCCTGCATGTGGTGATACCTCTTTTGACAGTAGAAAAGGTAAGTGCACTAAGTGTTCTTATAGAGAAGAACTTACAGAATCCATAGATGTAGAAACTATTGCTGATTACATTACTGACCACTATGATTTTGATGATTTAGATGACAAGTATTCTTGTATCAATTCTATTAAGAATTCTTTTAAAGATGAAAAGACAATTTCTTATGAAGAGTTAGAACAATTTATTGGTAGTCATAATGGTAAAGATAAAGTAAATGAATCAGATACTCACTCCAAACAAATTGAAAAAGCCGAGAAATCAATGTTTGACTCTTTAATGAATGGTGCATATAATACCGAGTGGATAATTCAAGATGCCAAAATGATTTATGGTATTACTTACCAAGAAGCAACCAACGCCTTTAGAAAAGCCTATAACAGATATATGATTGAATCTGGTGAATTAGATGAGAATCTTTTAGAATCTAATTTACGCAATGAAAAAGGTCAAGTAATGGCAGATAAATGGTATGCAAGTAAATATCCAGATGATGAAATAGGCATTGAACAATTAAAGGGCATAACTCTTGATGATGCTCTTAAAGATAGAAGTATTTTAGGGCATTGTGATACTCAAGTAAGAGAAAGAGTATATGCACAATTAGATAAATATATTCCTTTATCAAAAGAATCTCCTATGTATAAGGAAGTAAATGAGGCTTCTTACGGTGGAGCATTTGATATTGCAGATGACCAATACTTCACAAGAGAAGACTTAGATAGTTTTGCTGAAGAAGTATTAAATCATATCAATGAAACATTTAAGACACAATTTGATATTGCTTCTTGCTACATTGACAATGGTGTATTAGAAGTGGGTGTAACAAATGATGAGTATGGTGATTACATTCATAGTGAAAAGATTGATATGAGAAAAATCAAAGAACCTTGGCACTTAAAGAGAGCATATGCTTTTGAGTTTGCTTCACAACTTATAAATGATATTACTCAATCTAATGATGGGTTAGTTGAAAGTGTGGTTTCAAGTTCTTATGAGTTTGATGATGACACTGATGATTTAACATATTATTATGATGATGAGGAACTTAAAGATGCTCTAACTGATGTGTGGGAAGAGATTTCTTCCAAACAAGTTCCTGATTCTGATGGATTTATGACAGATTATACTATGTATAGAAATATTAATACATGTGAGTATGTATTTGTATTTGGTGATAAAGACATCTATAGACCAGAAGATGGTTACTATGATTGGGAATGTGAAACCGAGCAGGAGGCAGAAGAGTGGTTTGATAACTACCACGGCTTTGAAGAAAGTGAATTTGATGACTTTGAGGAATCTTATGAAGTAGATAAAGTATTCTCTGCAGCTTGCAACAATAGAATGGATTATATGAAAAGGGGTTTTGAAAAAGGTAAGATAAACCCCAATGATAGATTTAATAGATTCAATAGTGACCACTCTTACATTATGGGTGCTTTAAGAAATGGCAACAAAGATATGGTTAAGTTTCTACAAGACCAAGGTGGAACTATTCTTGATGATGAACAAGATGAGTATAATCGTTTAATGGGAGAAGAGTTTGAAAAGTCTCCTATTGTTCATAAGAAATCAGACGGTAGTTATATGGTAGCTAACAAAGATGGTAATGGATATATTGCCTACAATAAAGATGATGTTTGTGTGGGAAATATCTCTGCCAACAATGAGCAAGAAGCCAAGAATAAATTTAATTCAAATACTTTTGATGAATAATTAAAAACAAATAATTGTATAAAGTAGTAGGAGAGTATACTTTACTCTCCTACTACACGAGATAATTATGAGGTTACTCATTTGTTGTCAAACACACTTAAACACAATAAAGAAAGAGAGTTTACAACATAAAATGACTGGGTTAAATGAAGCAAAAGAACTTTTTGGTGCAATGACTGTTGGGTTTGTAATAGAACTAGTTCTCGCATTAGTTTTTATTTGGATTGTATACAAAAAGTTAAAAGATAAAATAATTGGCTCTTATAAAGAAAGAGAGCAACAAAAAAATGATTTAAAGAAAGCTCTTGATGGAGCAGAAGCTGTTCCCACCCTTAAAGAAGATTTAAAATCTAGTGAAGATAGAATTATTGATTTATGCCAAACTATCCAAGATGGTGTAAATGAAAACCAAAGAATATTAAATGATAGACTAGATAGACTTGAAAATCGTGAGAGAAATGATTTAAGAGCAAAAATACTTGATATGCATAGACTCTTTACAAGTAAGAAAAGAAATCCATTACAAGCTTGGTCTGAAATGGAAAGAGATGCATTCAATGATTTGATTTCTGACTATGAAGAATTAAATGGAAATGGTCATGTACATACTGTTGTTATTCCTGAGATGGCAATGTTAAGGGTTATACCAATGACTGACTTAGAGTCATTAGCAGAATTATTCCATAGTAGAGAGGTGTAATACATATGAAAAAACTTTTATTAGAAGAAACATTGTTTGAAGATACCACTAATGATATGGAAGTGGAAGAGCCTATTGTTCCTGAAATCACTGACGATAATTTAGACCAAGTAGTAGCAGATGCTGAGGGAGATAGCACACTTGAAGAGACTATTACTTATAAAGTATCTTTCACACTTGGTAAGCATGATAATTGGAGCAGAATTGATGCAAGTTCAGAAGAAGAGGCAGGACAACTTGTTAGAGATTATGTAACAAGAAAATGGCCTGACAGAGATTTTGAAGTAGTAGAGATTGAAGAATTTAATGAGGAAGAGATAGAAGAGTCTCTTAATGAGTCATTAACTGAAAATGCTCAAGGAATGGGACAGTATTCAGATTTAATGTACAAACTATTAGAGTTTTTTGAGGGTGAAGGCAAGGATGATTCCATTAGATACTTTGCTTCTCAATTAATTAGATATTGTAGTGAGGAAGACATAAAACAACTTTGGTTTGACCGTATCCAAAAGTTTGCTCGTGATGAAGGATTCTTTGATAAAGAGATTGAAGAAACAGACCTTGATGAATCACTTGTAGGTGAGATAACAGATGCTCAACCTATTGAAGATGGTGCTTGTGTTGGTATGGCAAGTGTTATTAGTGATTTAATTAAAGATGAATATGAGGCAATTGATGGATATAATTCAGCTATTGCTACAGCCGAGGCAGAAGGCTTTGGAGACATGATAAATGTATTGACTGAAATTCAAGCGGAAGAGAATTTACATATAGGTCAATTACAAGCTATTATGAATACTCTTGACCCAAATGCACATTTAGTAGATGATGGTCAGCAAGAGGGTGTTGAACAACTTGCTAACCCACTTGGTGGTAATGAGTTTGTCGAAGAATCTTTAAATGAAGATGTTGAAATTGGTAGACCTGATTATGCTTATGATATGACAGATGATGAATATGAAGATTTTAGAAATGTTCTTACTCAACATTATGGGTCACCTGAAGAGTTCTTCAAGAGATTACACGCATACAAACCTGATTTTGAAATACATAGAGTAGACTATGATGACATTCCAGAGGATACCATCACATTATCCTCATCTGACATTAGTCAAGGCACTGGTAATGTTATTGTATATACTGTAATGGGTAGAGATACTGGAAAGATTTATATGTATGCTGATTTTTAATAATAAAAAAATTAGAAAAGATTGTCAAAAGTATTGAAATCTAAAATCTTTTCTGTTATAATAAACAATGACAAATATTGTCAATATTAGTACGACAAGGAGATTTAATTATGGCAAGTGTTCTTAATGAAGAACTTATGGGAACCAATTTAGACATTCCCGAAGGTGAAATCAAGATTGAAGGTAAAGTAAATCCTGTTTATGCGGATGCAATTAATGTACATAACAAGAAGAAAAAAGACAGGGAAAAGATTCTCAAAGACAAAAAAGATGAATTAAAGAAACCCTTTTTAGGCACTAAAGGTTCAACTACTATTATGCCTAAAACAAAGGATATGAAGAAACTCAAATTATCAGAAGAAATGTTTAAGTCTGTTAGAGAGCATATGAATGACGCTCCAGAGGCTTATGATAACATATTTAGAGTTATTGATAATATGGAACACATCATTAACTACATCAGTGACTTATCTGAGGAAGAACTTACATATGAAGATATGGCTCAATCTTATGATGTACTTGATGATGCTATGAGAGAGTTTGAAGATTATCTCTTTGAAATTAAAGAGGGTGAGAGAAGAAACGGAAGTCTTAAGGAGGGCGCCGCTGTTGTGGATAGAAAAGGTTGGGACTTACAAGACAAAAGAAATAATAAAGATATTTGGTCCGATGTCTATAATGAACTTGTAGATATGAAGAGTCTTGAAACCCCCCACAGAAGAATGGGTAAAAGAAGTAGATATAAGGCCTCTTGGGAAGACGCTAATGATGTAAGAGTTGGTGCTTCAAGAGATGGTGGTATTGTTGTTAAGGCCGAAGAACTTTCTGATTTAGACTTTGCAAAAGAAGTTGCTGAAACTTATGGTGTAGAGTGGGTAGTAAGAGAACACACAAGTAGATATAGAGATAGTAAGTATGAACTTATTATTTATCCTGATAGACAAGTTGTTACTGAATCTCTTACAGAGAGTGTGGACAATGAAATCTACTCAGCAGTTGCTAAACGATTTGACTACGGTGCTCCTGCAGATTTTGTTGAAGTTCTTGCTGATTTAGTTGACAGAGCAATGATGAATAAAGATGAGGGTTATGACACTGACGAGGCAGTTCAAGATGCCATTGATAGTGGTCTTATCTATCACAAAGATATTTGGACAATTAAATCAAATTATGAAGATTCTCTTTTAAGTGATGAAACTTATGAAAGTCTTTTCAATGACATTTATGGAGTTGTAGAGTACCTATCAGACAATGATGTTGATGAAGGACTTACAAAGGCTGAAAGACACAATAGAATGTTGGATAAAGCATTTGACTATAAAAGAAAGACAGATAGAAAAATGATGGACTTCTTAAAATCAAATTCTGAATTATCCGATGAAGAAATTCAAGATGCCTATAATAAAGATAATTTAGGTGGGGTTCTTAAAGACCTTGGGTTACATGATAAATATTGGAATAGGAATGAATCTCTAAAAGAATCCTATACAAAAGTAGACATCATTGAGTGCGGTGAAGATACATATAGAGTAGTTGGTGGTGGATTTAACCCAACAGCTGATGCTCTTGTAACAGTTGAGGATGAACACGGTGAAAGAACAAGAATGCACATTGGTGATGTAATTGAGTTCTACACTTGGTATGATAGAAAGGGTAATGTAATCCATGAACCAAGTGATGTGGATGAATCTCTTAAGAAAAGAAGTAGAAGAGGTAGAAAATAATGAAAATCCTTTTTGAAAATAAACAACTAAATGAGGGACCTGGTGCAGGATACACTGTATCAGGTACTCTTACTAATGTAAAAGTAAATGCTATTAAGAATATTAAAGTAGTTGACAGAACTGATTTAGTAGAGTATGAAGTAGAAATCGATGCCACAGCTACTTTTGAAGATGTTTCAGCTAATAGTTATTACTACGGTGGAACAATTGAATCCACTCCAGTATCAATTGAAAGCGTTAGGGTAGAGTTTGCAGAAGAAGACCTTTCATTTGAAAGTGATGAAGTTAAAGCAGGTGAACCCTCTAAAGAAGATATTAGAGATGCTATAAGTGGTGCTAAAATAGAAGCTACCCTCGGTGGAGGTTGGTCACATTCTACCTTTGATGGTATTATTGATGTAGACTACAATGGTATAAATGATTCTTACCCATTGTTAGGTATTACATTTGAACTTACTGATAAAAGAGCCGTTGAGTACTTAGATAAGGCAGTTCAAAATGAAAATACTGAAACTCAGTATGGTGTTGTAGAAAGACATTGGATTGAAGCATCTTTTGACACAGAGGAAGAGGCAATTCAATATG
>JAEIGA010010197.1_pt1 | contig 14236 bp, 13 predicted proteins | sample 9270691 | NCBI WGS metagenome assembly JAEIGA01 (sample SAMN17057246, study PRJNA624740) | gut metagenome | biome: biome; isolation source: fecal sample | host: Bos grunniens | place: China: Xizang | collected 2019 | reverse complement strand
TGCCTAAGCCTATGCTTACGTCCATTCAAAAGGATAAGGAAAAGCGGATAAGGGCGTTGAAAAGACGGAAAGGGTTTTGAGTGCGGAATGCGGAGTGCTGAGTGAAGAAGTGAAGAGGTGAGGGAGTGGAAAACGTAGAGAAAGAGGTTGAAAAAAAGACAATTAAAAAGAAGGGGAAAAAGCAAGAGGAAAAAATCGGGGACGCGTTGATGAAGGTGGCGCTCGGTTACCAAATCGCCGAGGTGACGGAAGAATACGCCGAGGTGAACGGGGAATTAAAGCTGACCAAGCGCAAGAAGACGAAGAAGGACGTTCCGCCCGATTTGAAGGCTGTGCAGCTCTTGCTTACGTCGGGCGAGAGTGCCGATTACGGCGGTTGGACGGACGAGGCGCTGCAAGCGGAAAAGGATAGATTGCTTGCCGAATTGCAAGCGCAGGCGGCAGTTGTGGTAGAGCAAGTGGAAACGGGCGAGGGCAAGACGGCGGTTTCCGTGTCTAAAAAGCCGGTGGCGAAAAAGGCGGTAAAAAAGACGGGGAAGAAAAAATCCGTCGCGAAAAAGCCGAAGGCTTGATTGCATGCACGCCTTGCGGCGTGATGGCAGTGAAAAGTGAAGAGTGAATAAGTAATAAAGGAGGAATTGTGTTGGATGGAGCAAAAATCGTTTGACAAACAAGCGGAAGAAAGGGCAAAGGAGTTGGCGGCGGAGCGTTTGGCGGCAGAGATTACGGCGGACTTTGAAAAGCGCAGAGAGGCAAGGCGAAGCATTGAAAACGGTTGGCGTTTGAATATGAACTTTTTTAGCGGCAATCAATATTGCGACGTGTCGCCGCTCGGTGGGTTGGTCGAGGAGGACAAGCAGTATTATTGGCAGTCCCGACGCGTATTCAACCACATTGCGCCGGCGGTGGATTCGCGTGTGGCGAAGCTGGAAAAGCTCAAGCCCGTGTTGAGGGTGCGCGCTTTTTCGGATGAGGACGGCGATTTAAAGGCGGCGCAGTTGGCGACGGGGATCTTGCAATACGTACAAGAGCGTATCGGTTTGGAAGAGAGCTTGTCTAAGGCGACGGCGTGGTCGGAAGTGTGCGGAAGCGTCTTTTATAAGTTGCTTTGGAATGAGGAAGGTGGCAGGCAGGTAGCTGTTGACGAGGAAGATAAGCCCGTTTACGAGGGGGAAGTGCAGGTGTCCGTCGTGCCGCCATTCGAGCTCTTTCCCGACCGTTTGGACGCGGAGGATTTCGATGGTGTGCAGAGCGTTATCCACGCGCAAGCGGTTTCCGCAGGGTACGTATTGGAAAAATTCGGTGTGACGGTGGAAGGGACGGATATGACCGATTTGTTTGGGTATTCGGAAGCGTCGGCGGCGAAGTTGCCGACAAATTCGTTCGGTATGCAAGCGGCTCGGTTGGAAAATGGAGTGCTGCTTTTGGAGCGTTACACCAAGCCGACGGCGGAGCGGCCGGACGGCGCGCTGGAAATTGTGGCGGCGGGTAAGCTGTTGTACGAGGGGCCGTTGCCCTATAAAAACGGCGAGCGCGGCGAGAGAACCTTTCCGTTTATCAAGCAGGATAGCTTACGATTGCCCGGTTCCTTTTTTGCGACGAGTATCGTAGACAGACTTATCCCCGTACAGCGTGCGTACAATGCCGTGCGAAACCGCAAGCACGAGTTTTTGAACAGACTTTCCATGGGCGTTTTGACGGTAGAGGACGGCTCGGTGGATACAGATGAGCTTGTGGAAGAGGGGTTGCTGCCCGGGAAGGTGCTTGTCTATCGCCAAGGGGGAAAAGCACCCGAAATGCTCGATTGCGGAAAAGTGCCGAGCGAGTTCAAGGACGAAGAGGAGTGGTTGGAAAAGGAATTTTCCGTCATTGGCGGCGTAAGCGACGTGGCGCAGAGCTCGACGGCGGTGCGTGTGACGTCGGCGACGGGGTTACAGCTGCTCATTTCGCAGGACGAATCGCGGTTGGCGGCGTCGGTGGCGTGCATACATAAGGCCATGAAGGGGATTGGCAGACAGATTTTGCGGTTATACCGTCAATTTGCGGGGAATGCGCGCTTGATGACCTTGACGGGCGAGAACAAAAAGACGCAGGTGTATTATTTCAACGCCTCTAAACTGGACGTGAGCGATATTCGTTTTGAGTCGCAAGACGTGACGACGCCCGAGGAAAAGAAGGCGACCTTGTTGAAACTGTACGAGGCGGGGCTTTTGACGGACAAGGAAGGCAATTTGACGCAGGAAAACAAGCACCGCATTTTAGAGGCGTTTGGATTTGGCGGCTACGAGAACGTGCGGGATATTTCCTCGCTGCATATCGCAAAGGCGGGGGAAGAAAATTTGACGTTGAAAACGACGGCGGCGGAAGTGGATTTTTACGACGATCACGAGTTGCATATTACCGAGCATATTCGTTTTCTTTTATCGGCGGAATTCAAGCGCGTTGCGGACGGCGGTGAAACGAAGAAGCGCTTTGAGGCGCATATCGAGGCGCATAAGGCGAAGCAAGATGCGTGCTTGGTATGATGACATGCAAGCCTATGGCTTGATTGCATGCAACGCTTAGTGGCGTTGCGTTGAGGAAGAATAAATTAAAAATGGAGGAATAGAGATGATGGAAAAAAATGAGGATAACGTTTGCGGAGAAACCACCCGAACGGAGGCGGTCGCGGTAGCGAATGGCGCAGTGGCGCAAGGGAAAGAGGATGCCTCGGCGGTTTTGGGGAAGTTTAAGGACGTAAACGCCCTTGCGAGCGCTTACAGTGCGTTGGAAGCGGAGTTCACAAGACGCAGCCAACGCTTGAAGGAATTGGAAAGGTTGGCGGATAATTTGCAAGGCAACGGCGCGGCGGCGGTTGGGGCGGAAAAGCTCCGTAAGCACGCCAAAGCGAGAAGGGAAGAGGCGAAGGTTTTTGACGATTTTATCGCCTCGGTTGGTACGGCGCATACCAACGCTCTTGACGGGCAAGGCAAACCCGACGGCGGGGAAGAGGAATTGGTAGGCGGCTTGGTTGCCGAGGGGGATACTTCGGCGCTCCAAACGCAGAAGCTCGGCCTTGAAAATGAGGCAAAGGAAGGGGGCATGTATGCGTTGAAGGAGAAGAACACCCTTACGGTGCAGTCTGACGGCGAGGGGAATGCGGCGGAATATGACGTAGAGCCTGCGCGTAGTGGAAATCCGTTTTTGAAAGGGAACGGGGTAGCGCGCGAGGAAGGAGTTGAGGGGGAAAAGGCGTTTCCCGCCGTCGCAGAACACGGGAATACGGAGTTTTCGTCGGACGAGCTTTACCGACAGGCGAGCCGTAACGAGGGTGTGAGATTGAAGATTATTGGGGAATATCTCGCCTCGATTGGAAAAACAAACGCACCGTTGACGGCGAACGGTGTGGGTATGCCGATTACGCCGCCCTTGAAAGCGAAGAATATTGGGGACGCGGGGTTGATGGCATTGCAGTATTTTAAGCAGCCGTAAAAGAGTGAGCGCGCCGCGCGTATTCGTTGCGGCAAAGCCCTTAAAAAATTAAGTAAGGAGAAATAAATATGGTAACATTGAGCAGCGCGGATAGCGCATTAAAAAGTTTTTATTTGGACGCGATGACGGAATCTTTGAATACGAAGACGAATCCGTTCTTGGCGAAAATTGAACGTACGAGCAAGTACGTTACGGGCAAAGAGGTTTGTAAGACGATTCGCGTCGGCATTAACGCAGGTATTGGGGCTGGTACGGAAACGGGGGACTTGCCTGCGGCGAAAGATCCGAAATACATTCAGTTGAGAACGGGCCTGAAAAATTTGTACGGTACGATTGAAATTTCGGACAAAGCCATTCGTGCCTCCGCAAACAACGAGGGGGCATTTGTCAATCTCGTGAACGAGGAAATGGAATCGCTTATCAAGAGCGCAACCTTCAATTTTGGCAGAATGCTTTTTGGGTTCGGCGACGGTGTGCTTGGGGAAGTGATAGCGACCTTCCCTGGGGGTATTAACGTAACGAACGTGCAAAACTTTGCGACGGGTATGTATGTCGATTTTGTTGGCGGTGAGGAAGAATATCAAAACGTGAGAATCGACCATGTGGATTACGAGAATAACGTGCTTTATTTTAATGATTTAGATATTGACAATGATATGATTGGCATGGAATTGGCGATTCACGGCTCGCAGGATAATGAGCTTACTGGATTAGAGGCGATTTTTAATGCAGGCACGCTTTACGGCTTGACTAGGGACGAATCGTATATGAAAACTTATTGTGCCGAGGATTTTGGCGATTTTAACGAAGAAAGGTTGGAGCAAGCGCTTGACGCAATCGAAAGAAATTCGGGCGACCGCGTAAACTTTATCATTTGTTCTTGGGATGTTCGCCGTATGATTAGAAGCTATTATCAAGCGCAAGGTATTCCCGTCAAGACTATGCAAATTGAAGGTGGTTTTACGGCGATTGAGGTGTTGGGTATTCCCGTTGTTGTGGATAAATTCTGTCCCAAAGGCACGATGTATTTGTTGAATACGGATTACTTCAAGCTTTGCCAACTTTGCGATTGGCAGTGGTTGGAAGCAGAGGACGGCAAGATTTTAAAGCAGGTACCCGGCAAGCCCGTGTATACGGCTACGCTTGTAAAATATGCGGAATTGATTTGCGAAAAGCCCTTGGCGCAAGGCAAGATTATGGGCATTGGCGAGGATTAAGCAATCGGATAAAAATGGCGTAAAATAGCCGTTTGTGGCACCCGTGTACGCGTTGAACGTGATTTCACGGGTGCTTTTTTGAATATTTTATGGGGTGAGTACCATAAAAAAGGAGGGAGAAATGAAGGTTAAAGAGGTTGTTTTGGCGGCGGCGAAGCTACTTGAACTCGATAGTGACGTAAACGCGTATATGGAAAACGGATACGCAAGCGGGGAAGAGGAAACAAAAAAATTGCTTACCTGTTTTAATATGGTAGAGAATGATTTGGCGCTCAATTACGTGCCTTTAACGGAAAAGGCGCTTTTTACCGCCAAAGATGGGTGTGTGGTTTACGAGGACTTTCCGTTGGTGCCGTTGCGCGTGATTTGTGTTTCGGATGAGAAGGGGGCAAGTATGCCTTTCCAAGTATATCCTACGGAGCTTCGCGTTGGCGAGGACGTAAAAAAGGTCGTTGTAAGCTATGCGTATTTGCCCGAAGAAAAAGGTCTTTTGGACGATTCGGACTATCAAATGGGCGTGAGTATAGCGTTGGCATCCTACGGCGTGGCGGCGGAATATTGCGCGATGCGCGGTCTATATACAGAGGCGGCGTTTTGGGATAAAAAATACAAGGAGAGTATTGCGAAATCGCATACGCTTAAGCGCGGCGGTAAGATGCAATCACGGAAATGGGTATGACGGGCGTGGTAAAATCGAAGGTAAAAACGGAAAAGGCGGTTTACGATAAGTTTTGCTTATTTCCGACGGAAGAAAAAGGGATGTTGGGTGCGACGTACAGCGTAAATTGCAGTGCGGCGGACGGTGTTTTGCAAAGCGGGATCGGGTATGAATTTTACCGTGACCGCGACGGAAATACGGTTGCTGCGGCGGATGCGGAAGGCGCGCGTGCCTATTACGTGACGGAGACTTGGTTGGACGGGGATGGGACGGCGTTGAAGCCCTATTATTTTGCCCATACGGACGATGGAAAGGTTTTTCAATACGTCAACGAGCAGGGCAGGTACGAGTTGAAGGCGAATTTAGGGCAAAACGTGGGTATGACCACGGTGCGTGCGCCCGACGGGCAAATACGTATTATTCTTTCCGGCGACGGCGGTGCGTATTGTGTAGATGGTGAGGCTTGGACGCCGATTGACGAGGTGGATACTGCGAAGGGGACGGCGGCGATCTGTTTTAGCCAAAACCGCGTATTCCTCGGCGAAAAGCCGTGCAAGCTTTTATACAGCAATCCCGAATTTCCGTGGGATTTTACGCAGACGCTCGACGAGGGCGGATACGTTTATCTGCCCTTGGATAAAGGGGATATCGTAGATATGCTGGAATACGGCGAATGGGTGTACGTATTTTTGCAACGCGGGATTGTGCGCATAAAGCCCGATGGGTTGGCGCGAAATTTTCAAGTAGAAGAGCTTATCTATTCGGGTGGGGAAATTTTCGGCGGCTCGGTAGGGCTTTGCGGAAGTTGGATATTCTTTCTGTCCGAACACGGCGTTTGTCGGTTTGACGGCAAAAACGTGGAGCTTGTGGGCAAGCAATGCGGCGTAATTCCGTGGAAAAACGGTAGCAAATGTACGCATGCGACGGTGGGGGAGTATTACATCTTGAAATACCGCGATTATATGTTCGGCGAGCGGACGCTTGCGTTGCGCGCGGATGGAAAGGACGGGTATTTTTTGAGTGATTACGTTGGTTTGCACGAGAGTAATCACGTGCCGCTTTGTGCTGTGGATGAAAGACTTGCGGTTTTGAAGCTTGGCGGAAGATTGCCGATGGGGGAGGAATTTATCTTTCAAAGCGGTCTTTTGGGGCTTGGTGGAGCGGGGCGAAAGCACGTGAAATCCGTTACATTATACGGCGAGGGGTGCATGACCTTTACCGTTTTGTGCGGCGAGGAAGAAAAGAGCTTTGAGGTGGAAGATTTGCCACAACAGTGCAAGATAGACGTTGGTATGCGCGGTGAGGATTTTTGGTTGAAGTTCGTGTTAGACGAAGAGGCCAAGGTGCGGCGCGTGGTGGTAGAATACGAACGGATAGATTGACAAAGCCGCTTTTTGAGGAGGAAATAATATGAAAATTGACGTAATCAATTACACGGAAATACAGTTGGCGCAGTTGACGGAGGCACAGCTTTTAGAGGTTAAATCCGCGCAGATAAAGAAAAACAGACTGCTCCGTGAGCTTGCGGAAAAACTACAACAAGAAAAGCGCAGGCTTATCAATAACGGTATGTTTTCGTCTTATATTTGGGATTGGACAAAAACGTATTGGACGGGCGTGTTTGAGGAGGAAATCGGTTGGGTGCGGGACGGGTTGCTGTTCCAACTGCAATATACGCCGATAGATTTCACCGACGTGCCCTACGAGTTGGATTTTTCGCTGTCGCTTGCGGATAGGCGCGAGGTGGTGGAACGCTATTATATGAATGCATATTCCACCTACACGGAGCGCGTTTACGAGCTGCGGAAGGACGGGGCGGCGGCGCATTATTTGTGCGAGGGCTATAAGTCGCTGTTGGATTATTTTGTGGAAATGGCAAAGAAAGAGGTGTAACTTTCCGTGAGGTAAACTTGCGCTAAATTACCGTGTTTGAGGTTTTCAAGAAAGGCGGCGGGCAAGCGCTGAAATTGACGTGAAAGGGCAAAAAAAGGGGCGGAGCTTTGTGGAAAGGCTTCGCCTTTCTAATTTTATGCGCGCGACGCTTGACAAAGGGGTGAAAAACGGGTATAATATAATCGAGAAAATGTGCAGAGGTGCGATTATGCCGAAAATTGCAGTGAAAAAATTGGACGAGAGAGCAGTTTTGCCGACGTATGGCTCGGAATTTTCTGCGGGGGCGGATTTATATGCCGTTTGCGACGGCGAGGTGACGTTTGCGCCCGGGGAAACCAAGCTTATCAAAACGGGCTTGGCGATGGAAATTCCCGAAGGGTACGCAGGGCTTATCTATGCGCGGAGCGGCTTGGCGAGCAAGCGCGGTCTTGCGCCTGCAAACAAGGTGGGCGTGGTGGACGCGGACTATCGCGGCGAGGTGATGGTGGCTTTACATAACCATTCCGCTATTGAACAAAAAATTTCTGCGGGCGAGCGTATTGCACAGCTTGTCGTTGCGCCCTTCTTGAAAGCGAGCTTTGAAGAGGCGGAAGAATTGAGTGATACCGTGCGCGGTGCGGGCGGTTTTGGAAGTACGGGCCAAGCTTGAAGCTTGACACAGCCTTACAACTTGCCATTCGTTCTTTTATAGGGCGCGAGGATTGTATGGGGTAGTCAGTACTTATAAGTTTTTTAGTTTGTTCGCAAAGCCATTCGTTGAAATCGCTTGCGTGGTGAAAATCTGCGGGGCAGGTATGCGTTGAAAGTGCGGAATGCTGAATGCGGAATTGTGGCTGAGATTTATAAATGCGGAATGCAAGAAAGGATACTTAAAAAAGTAGGTAAAAATTATGTCGATGAGAATGAGAAAAAAGAGGAATTTCGAGGCGCGCATGGAAGCGTGCGGGGACTTGCTCCTTGCGCAGGGCGCGAACGGGATTTTGAATATGAAAGAGGCGGCGGAGCATTATCGCGCGCTGATTGATTTTAAGGCGGTATTCGGCGCGGAACGCGCAAATTTGCCCATCGCGTTGGAAATTGGGTGCGGCAAGGGCGGTTTCGTTATCGAAGTGGCAAAGCGTGAGCCGTCCGTCAATTATATCGCGCTTGAAAAGATGAGCAACGTTATTTTGACGCCGCTTGAAGAGGTGAAAAAGCAAGGCTTGACGAATATTCGGTTTTTGAATATCCGCGCGGAGTGCTTGCCCTGCTACATTCCCGAAGGGAGCTTGGATATGATTTACTTAAACTTTTCCACGCCGTTGCCCAAGCTTGGGTACGCGACGCAGCGTTTGACGCACCGCAACTTTTTGGAAGTGTATAAAAAGCTTTTGAAAAAGGGCGGGAAGATTATTCAAAAGACGGATGATAGAGATTTCTTCGAGTTCTCGTTGGAAGAATACGAAGCGTGCGGGTTTGTGCTTGAAAACAAGACGTATGATTTGCACGAAAATGGAAATCCCGAATGGAACGTGGTGACGGAATACGAGGCGAAGTGGGTGGAGCGCGGTTTGCCTATCCATAGAGTAGAGGCCATTGTGCAAGACTAATCTTGTACAATAAATGGAAATCCTTTTTTGTGAATTGACGGCTTTGCCGTCGCAAATTGCGCCTTATGGCGCGTGAATTGCCGACTTTGTTGGCGTTATAGAATTGATAACAATAGATTTGAGCCGAAAGAAATATCTAACGGTAAAAAGAGATAGTAAAGGATGCCCGAAGGGGTCGGCAAAGCCTGCCCTAACGCGCGGAGTTTTGCGGTTTTTGCATTTTTTTAATTTGTGGGAACGAGTGCGCTCTTTTGCCGTTTGGTGAAAGAGCGTTTTTGTTGTTTTCAAGCAAATGAAAGGGGCAGGTATGCGGTGAAAGTGCAGAATGCAGAATGTTGAATGCGGAATTAAGGAGTATGTATTATGGAAAATAAAGATTTAGAGAAGAGTAATAACCGTATTGCGGTGGTGAGCGTGCTCGTTGCGGATAGGTCGGAAGCGGAAAAGCTGAACGGCATATTGTCCGATTACGGGGATTGGATTTTGGGGCGGATGGGTATTCCGTATAAAGAAAAAGCGGTGTCCGTTTTGTCCGTCGTTTTGGATGCGCCCGTGGAAATCACCAACGCGTTGACGGGGAAAATCGGCAGACTAAACGGTGTATCCGTCAAGGCATTGTTTGGGAAAATGTAAGCTTGGAAAAAATCTCGACCGTAAAAAAATGGGAGAGTGGGGAAATGCCCGTAGGGCGTTCCGTATAGATAAAATCATAAAATTTGAAAGAGGTAGATATATGAAAAAGAGTGTAAAAATGTTGGCGGTTGGGCTTTGCGGCGCGTTGGTTTTTGGCGCGGTTGCGGGGTTTTCGGCGTGTGGAAAAGAGGATAATTTAGGCGCGGACAAGGTATATTTGAAGGCGATGGCGGGGCCGCAAGCGGTTGCCACCATGGAAGCGGATTATTTCTTGCTTGCCGAGCCCGCGGTGACGGCGCAGAGTAAAAACGGCTTTGCAATTAAAGGGGATTTGCAGGCGTTGTACGGCGGTGAGAACGGCTATCCGCAAGCGGTTTTGGTGGCAAAAACCGAGCTGTTGGACGCATATCCGTATTGGGTGGAGAATTTTGCGTTTAAGGTGAGTCAAGCGGCGGCGTGGCTTCAAACGGCGAGCGGCGCGGACGTGGTTTCGGCGGTTTCTTCGCACGTAGCGGACCCCGATTATGCAACGACCTTGAAAGCGCCGCTTTTGACGGCGGACGTGATGGCGCGGTGCGGCGTTTGGTTTTCTAACGCTTGGGAAACGCCCGTGCAAGCGGAAGTAAAGGATTTCCTTTCCGAGATGATTGCCGTAAACAATAAGGCGGCGGCGATGCCAGCGGACGAATTTTTCTGGGGTGGCGCGCCCGATTACGCTTTGGCAGGTGCAACGCCCGAAAGCGAAGTTACCGTATATATGCCCGACGGCGCGCCCGCGCTTGCGCTTGCGAAAATGATGAGCGTGGATACGGATGAAGATAACGTGAGCTATAAAGTGGTAGATCCGAGCTTGATTTCGTCCGTGTTGACCTACGAGGACGAAAGCAAAAACGCGGATATGTGCGTGTTGCCCGTGACGGCGGCAAGCAAGCTGCTTGGCAAGGGGGATAGGTATAAAATGGTGGGTGTGGTGACGCACGGGAATTTGTTCCTTATTTCCAAAACGGGCGAGGTTTTGACGGCGGAAAATATGGCGAGCTTGAAAGGAAAGACGATTGGCGTTTTGAAAATCAACGAGGTGCCCGGGCTGACCTTGAAAGCAATTTTGAATAAGTACGATATTCCTTTTGAAGAGGTGAAAACAGTTTAATTTTATGAAAAAGGTGTTGTTCAAAAACTTAATACAGACGGCGGTGGCAATCCTCGTATTGTTTTTGGCGTGGCTAATTGCTTACTTTTGCATAGGCAATTCCTCTCTTGTGCCTGCGCCGTGGGCGAGCGTGAAGGAATTTGGCGTTTTGTTTACAAGCGGCGGATTTTGGCGCGGGTTTTTCGCGACGATGGCGAGGGTGTTTTTGGCGTTCGGTATTTCCTTTGTTTTGGCGGTGATTTTTGCCGTCATCGCGTACCTGTACCCCTCGTTTGCAGGGATATTCACGCCGATTGTGTCCGCTTTTCGCTCCTTGCCCGTGCTTGCAATCGTGCTTATTTTGCTCTCGATTTTAGGGGCGGGCGCAACGCCCGTGGCGGTGGCGTTTTTGTCCTTATTCCCTATGCTCTACACGGGGATTTTGACGGCTTTGCTTGCCATTGACAAGCATATTATTGAAACGAGCAAGGTGTACGGCGCGTCCCTTTGGGGGCGGATTTGGCGGGTGTATTTGCCCTTGTCCGCTCCGTCCGTGTTGCGCGAGGCAGGCGGCGCGATTTCCTTTTCGTTAAAGCTCGTCGTGTCGGCGGAAGTCGTGGCGATGACGGCGAAAAGCTTGGGGTATATGATGCAGGACGCGAAGGCGTGGGGGGACATTCCGCAGTTATTCGCGCTTGTAACGCTCACCTTTGTTTTGGGATTGATTTTAGAGCTTATTATGACGGCGTTGGCGGAAAAGGCGAGGTATTGATGCTGAAAATCACATGCAGACCTGCGGCTTGATTGCATACTGCTTGCGCGGATTACATGAAAACCTGCGGTTTGATTTTTGTGGGAAGATTTAGTTAAGGCGTTGCCTTATCGCTTGATTTTATCGATAATTTGGTGTATAATGATAGGGTGAGTGCGGCGCGGAGCCATTCCGTTTGAATAAAAAGCGAAGGGCTTTGCGTAGAAAGGAGTAGAGAGGTTTGGTTATGAGAAACGAATTTGGCGAGAAGGAAACGCAGAAAATTTCCAAGGCGACGTTGGCGCGTATGCCGCTGTATTTGCATTTCTTGCAGGAAGAAAGTTCCAAGGGCGCGCAATACATATCTTCGACGGTGATTGCGCAAAATATTTCCGTATCGTCGGTACTTGTACGCAAGGATTTGGCGTTTGTGTCCTCGGAGGCGGGCAGACCGCGCTTGGGATTTGCGATTAGCCGTTTGATTGTCGATATCGAAAAGTTTTTGGGCTACGACAACCTTTCCGACGCCATTATCGTTGGCGCGGGCGGCTTGGGCAGAGCCTTCCTCGGTTACGAGGGGTTTAAGAGCAATGGGTTGAGTATCGTTGCGGCGTTTGATGTTTCGGAAAAGTTGATTGGTACGACGGTGGCGGGGAAGGAAATTTTGCCCCTTTCCCAGCTTGAAGATTTTGTCAAGGAGCACAAAATTAGTATCGGTATCATCACCGTGCCCAAGGTGGCGGCGCAGGACGTTTTAAACAAAATGGTGGGGGCAGGTATCAAAGCAATTTGGAATTTTGCACCCGCGCCCTTGCGTGTGCCTAAGGATATCGTACTCAAAACCGAGGACTTGGCGGCATCCTTGGCGATGCTTGCAGGCAAGCTGTACAAGCTACACGACGAGTAAAAACCGCTCGTCTTTTTCTGCTTTTTCGGCGCGGCGACGCGGTAGAAGGAGGGAATTATGACGGACGAAAAAAAGAAGACGAAAACAGAGCCTACGGGGAATGCCGTGGGCTCTCTTTCTTTGGAAGAAAGGAAAATTTTGGAGTTAGTGAAGGGGGTGCGCGCGGCGCAAGCGGAGTTTGCGACCTACACGCAAGCACAAGTGGACGAGATTTTCCGCGCGGCGGCTACGGCGGCGAACGGGGCGCGGATAGAGTTGGCGGAAATGGCGGTGGAAGAGACGGGCATGGGCGTGTTCGAGGATAAAGTTATCAAAAATCACTACGCTGCCGAGTATATTTTCAACCGCTATAAAAACGAACGGACGTGCGGGGAGCTTTCACGCGATGAGGCGGGCGGTTACGTGCGGATAGCGGAGCCTATCGGCGTGGCGGCGGCGATTATTCCGACTACCAACCCCACTTCCACCGCTATTTTTAAGTGCTTGCTTTGCTTGAAGACGAGGAACGGGCTCATATTATCCCCGCACCCGCGTGCGAAAAAGTGCACGATTGAGGCGGCGAAAATCGTGTTGAACGCGGCGGTGGCGGCAGGTGCGCCCAAGGGGATTATCGCGTGGGTGGACGAGCCGTCGGTGGCTGCGTCGGCGGCGGTAATGCGCGCGTGCGATCTCATATTGGCAACGGGCGGGCCGCAGATGGTAAAGGCGGCGTATTCGTCGGGCAAGCCCGCGGTGGGCGTTGGGGCAGGGAACACGCCCGCGCTCATTGACGAGAGTGCGGATATCCGCTTGGCGGTTTCGTCGATTATCCATTCCAAGACCTTTGACAACGGCGTGATTTGCGCGTCCGAACAAGCGGTGATTGCGCCCGCCTCTATTTACGGGCAGGTAAAAGCGGAAATGACGGCGCAGGGCTGTCGGTTTTTAACCAAGTTGGAAGCGGATAAATTGCGGAAGCTCACCTTTCCCGAGGGCAAGCTGAACGCGCAAGTCGTGGGGCAGTCGGCAAGGCGGATTTTGGAGCTTTGTGGCATACAGGTACGCGATGAATGCAAAGTTTTGGCGGTGGAAGTGACGGATACAAGCTTGAAAGAGCCCTTTTCGGGCGAAAAGCTTTCGCCTATCCTTGCCGTATATAAAGCCGCGGATTTTTTGGACGGCGTGGACAAGGCGGACGCGCTTGTGCAAGGCGGCGGCTTGGGGCATACGGCGGCGATTTATATCGACGAGCGGCGTGCAAGCGAGCGGCTTGCTACGTTTAGCGATAGAATGAAAGCCTGCCGAATTTTAGTGAATACGCCTGCGGCGCAAGGTGGGATTGGCGATTTGTACAACTTCCGCTTGACACCCTCTTTGACGCTTGGGTGCGGTTCTTGGGGCGGAAATTCCGTTTGCGAAAACGTGGGGATAGACGCTTTATTGAACGTAAAAACGGTGGCAAGCCGTCGGGAAAACACCCTTTGGTTTCGCGCGCCGCAAAAGGTGTATTTTAAGCGTGGTTCGCTCAAAACGGCGTTGGAAGAAGTGGGGGAACGGGAATACAAGCGCAAGCGCGCGTTTGTGGTGACGGACGGCTTTTTGTATAAAAGCGGCGTGTGCAAGCAAGTGACGGACATTTTGGACGGACTTGGCATTTTGCACACGGAATTTTTCGAGGTTACGCCCGACCCAACCTTGGCTTGTGCGAAAGAGGGGGCGCGGCGCATGCAGGATTTTGCCCCCGACGTTATCGTGGCGGTGGGCGGCGGCTCACCGATGGACGCGGCGAAGATTATGTGGGTGTTGTACGAGCACCCCGAGGCGGCATTTGAGGATTTGGCAATGCGGTTTATGGATATACGCAAGCGTGTGTACGGCTTTCCTGAAATGGGCAAAAAGGCGATGTTCGTTGCCGTGCCGACAACGGCAGGGACGGGAAGTGAGGTTACGCCCTTTGCCGTAATCACCGACGAACGAACGGGGGAAAAATATCCGCTTGCCGATTACGC
>JAEIGA010010196.1_pt1 | contig 14236 bp, 15 predicted proteins | sample 9270691 | NCBI WGS metagenome assembly JAEIGA01 (sample SAMN17057246, study PRJNA624740) | gut metagenome | biome: biome; isolation source: fecal sample | host: Bos grunniens | place: China: Xizang | collected 2019 | reverse complement strand
CCGTTGATCTCCACGGAGTAGCTGACGATGGGCGAGCCGTAGGCAGGGGAGGCGTTCACAGTGACCTTGATCTTCGACAGGCCTTGCACGGGCTTGCCGTAGATGTCGTCCATGCCGGTGACGTCGTCCAGCGTGGCCGACACGGTGGGCTTCACGCTGGTCGGGACGGTCGCAGTAAAGCCGGTGTACTTCGTGCCGATCAGGGTGCTTCCGTCGTAGGTGTCCACGTAGACGAGGCCGGAGCCGCTCAGGGCCGCCGGCAGCAGCTCCATGAGGCTCTCCGGGATCTTCCACTGCACGCCGGTGGTCACGTTGGTGGCGATAGTGCCGCTCCGGCTGCCGAAGGCGTAGCGGACGGTGTGGGTAAACTTGTCCGACTTCCGGTTCATGTGGATGGAGATGGTGGTGCCGAAGCTGCCCACGTTGTTCGTGGTCTCCGGCCAGGTGATCAGCGACGGCTGCGACGCTCTGGCGATGGTGTCCAGGGGGAAGCTGCTGGATCCGGAGCAGTTGACGGCGAAGACGTAGATGCCGGCCTGGGCCGAAGCGCTGAAGCTCTTTTTACCGTCGTCGTCATGGGTGATGGTATAGGTGCCGCTGGCGACGGTCGTCCCGTTCCAGAGCTGGATGCGGTCGTCGCTGGCGGTCTGGTAGACCGTCTCGCCGTTAATCACTACCTTGAAGTTGCCGGCGTAGTACCAGCCGGACTCTCCGGTGCCTGCGCCCTTCAGGGTCCAGGAGATGGTCGTGGTGTTGTCGGCCGCGCTCTGGCTTTTCTCAGTCCACGAAAATTGGAGGTAGCGGCCCTCGAAGCCGCTGGTGTTAAAACTTCCGCTTTTGGCCACGGTCTCACCTCTTTTTTACTTTACTTTGAGCCAGGAGAGGTTGCCCCTCCTGCGGGGGATGGCGGCGAAGGTGTTAAGCTGCACCCGCTCCTGCACGTCGACGTAGATGTTACCGGTGTGGAAGTTGACACCGTCCCACCAGCCAAACTGCCGGCCGTCCTGCATAAAGCGGATGATGTTATTATCCAGCTTCAGCTGCATGGCGCCGCTCTGGTCGCCGGCCTTGATGATAAGGCCGTCCAGGGTAAACTCGAAGTGCTTCTGCTGCTCCTGTTTTACCTGCTGGAGGTCGCCGTCCACGTTCTGGATGAGGCCCTCCGCCTCGGCAAATTTCAGGTTGATCTGGCCGGGCACCTGCTCAAATTCGGAGGTGACCTGCCGCTGGTATTCGGAGAAGGTGGAGGTCTCCACGTAGTTCTCCATGGCCTTCAGGACGATCTTTTCAGAATCCTGGATGGCGGTCGTCAGGCTTGTTCGCACCGCCTCCACGGCGGCCGCCGACTCCCGGCGCTGCGCGTCCAGGGCGGCCTGCTGGGCGTCCAGCTCGGCTTTCTGTCTGTCCAGTTCGGCCTGCGCCTGCTTCTGCTGCTCGGTCAGCGTGCCCGTGGCTGCCTTCTGCCGGTCCAGCTCCGCCTGCTGCTGGTCCAGCGACTGCCGCTGAGCATCCAGCGCGGCCTGCTGCTGGTCTAGCGCTGCCTGGGCGGCGGTCTGCTTCTGGATCAGTGCCTGGTGCTGGGCGTACAGATCGGCCTGCTGTTGACTGAGCGACTGCTGCTGTTTGTTCAGCTCCTGGGTGGAGCCCATCTGCTTGTTAAGCTCCAGCCGGTGCTGGTCCAGCTGCTCCTGGGTGGCGTTCTGCTGCGCGTGGGAGAGGTCCGACGCCGCTTTCACCGTGGCGTTCAGTGTAATCTCCGTGTTGCCGGGGTCCAGGATATCGGGCTCCAGGACCATGAGCGGGAGGGTCTCCTCGAAGCCGTGCGGCTCGCTGTACAGATGGACGTTCCGGCCCACCATGTAGCCGGGGATATTCTCCAGCGGGCCCAGATCTGCCGCCCGGACCTGCAGCGAGTGCAGCGAGCGGACGCCCTGGGTGACCAGATGGTCGACGGCCTTCCGGCGGAGGTTTGTGTCCACCGTCACGTCGTCCATCTTGACCTTGTGGGTGATCCGGGTGCCGCCCAAGTCCGCCTCCAGGGTCTTACTATAAACGACCAGGCCTTCCTTCCACACGCCGTTGCCCAGGTCGCCGTCCGGCAGGCCGGAGAGGGTCAGGCCCTCCGCGCCGATGGGCAGCACGGCGGTGCAGGTCTCCGCCGCGTCAATTTCGGAGATGAGGTCCAGCAGGTTCTCGCCGTAGCGCACCTCCTGGACGTTCGTCAGCGGCAGCTCCTCGTAGTAGTGCAGGACGGTGGTCTCGCCGGTATAGTCGGCGACCAGGTAGCCGCCCATGAGATCCTCCAGCTTCTTCCGCACCACTTCCATGGCGGTGAGGTAGTCGCTGGAGGCCCTGCTGATATAGTTGTTCGGGTCCTTCACGGTGACGGTGCCCAGCTGGATTTTCTGGTCATCGCCGACCTGGCTGTTGTGCTGCTCCAGCACCCAGCCCAGGAAAAACTCGACGACGTTGCCGCTCGCGGCTGCTGCCTGGTAGGCTGCGTCGTCCAGGAAGTCGGCGGGGAAGTTGAAGGGCGGGATGATGCTGTCGTTAAGACAGGCCAGCAGGCCCTCCACTTCGATGCTGCGCGACAGGTTGAAGTCGCGGGTGTCCTTCCGGATCCGGCCCATGAAAAGCTGCCGGCCGTCGGCTTTCAGCTTCACGCGGCCGCGCAGACGGGTGAGCTTGTCGGCGTAGGGATGGTCCGGGTCGATGACGAAGGACACCGAGCCGGCCTCGCCCACCGCCAGGTGCACGTCCGGCTCCCGCAGAACCAGCGCGGGGTCCCGGAGGTCGTGCAGCGGGTACTGGTCGAAGAATACCTGGTACATTAGAGCGACCCCTCCTGGTAAGTGACGGTCAGGCGACCGGAGCCGCCGGGCGCCAGGACCTCCAGCAGGTTCTCACCCGGCTGGAGTTCGATGTCGAGGACCTTATGCTCACCGGCCGGGAGGGTAACGGTCAGCCCGTTCCAGCGGAGGGTGGCCTCCGCGGTGAGCGTAATTGTCGGCACAACGGGCTTCCTTTCGTTCTGGAGGATTACGGTTTTGTATGTCGTGGCGAGGCCCTGGGTGACCACCGTCGGCTGCTGCTTGAGCATATACGGCCGGCAGATGGCCTCCACGGTGATCTGGCGCAGGGTCCTGTCCACGTTGTACTTCTTCACGGACAGGCGGCCCTCGAAGTAATAGTCCGGGTCGGTGTCCAGGGTGATCTTGCAGTATCGCCCGTTGAGGGCGTTGCTGACCTGGCGGTGCTTAGTTCTCCAGGCCTCACCCGGGTACAGGGCAAAGGTCCAGGTCAGCTTCCGGTCGTTATAGACGACCCGGCCCGCCGGCAACTCAGTAAAATCCTTGCCGCCGTCGGCGCCGGGCACGTCTACGATATTCAGTTTCGGTTCCGCGGGCTGCACGTCCACATGCTGCTGGATAAGCCGCAGGTCGGTGGAGCTGTGAATCCCGCCGAAGTCGGTACCTCTTGCCATGTTTTATGCCCTCGCTTTCGCGGCCTGAAGCTGGCCGAGTTTCTTGTCCATTGGCTTGGCCAGGAGGTCTACCAGAGCCCGCACCAGGGCTGCCCGGTCAAGGCCTGCGCCTCCGTCGGCCATGGCCGCCAGGACGTCCAGAATGTCACGCAGCAGGGCCACGACCTGGTCTCCGGACGTGCCGCCGATGGCGGTGTCCATATCACGCGCCACGGCGCTGATCCACTGCTTGTTCTGGTGCAGGGGCACCACAGCCTCCGCGCCGTTACCTTCCAGGAAGCCGACCTGACCCTTGTTAAGGACGCCGCCTTCTTCCAGAAGCGGGATGGTGGGGATGTTGATACCCTTGCCGCCCACGCCCGGCACCCAATCGGGAACCTTGAGCTTGTTAATGCCCTTGATAAAGCTGTTCAGGATGCCGATAACGGCGTTGATGGGCGCCTTTACGACGGTTTTCAGGCCGCTGAAAACGCCCTTCACAACGTTGACGATGCCGGAGAACGCCTTGCCGAAATTGAGGGAAAAGACGCCGGTTACAAAGTCCAGGATGCCCTGGAGGACGGGTTTCAGGGTGCCGCTCCACAGACCCTTGATGGCGCGGAAGGCTGCCTCCACCGCCGGGGCGATGATGTGATTGAACACGAGCTTGAAGGCGGGCGCCAGAACGTTGTTGATGAAGTTGCCGATGGCCTTCAGCGCGGGCTGGAGGTTATTCTGCCAGAGGCGCTGGATATCGGTGAAGGCCTGGCGCACAAATTCCTGGATGGCCGGCATATGCTGCCGGAACAGGTCGGCGACCAGGTTGACCGCCTGCTGGATGAAATTCCAGACCGGCTGGCCGACGGACGTCCAGACGCCCTGGAGGAAGGTCATCGCCACCGAGAAGGCGTTCTGGATCCAACCCATCACCGTCTGGAAGGTTAGGCCGGATTCGCCGAGCTTACCGATAAGCCCCTGGAACCACTGCGACGCGGCAGAGACCGCGTTGCTCACCAGAGGCAGCGCTGTGCCGCCGACCCACTCCAGGACCGGGATCAGCTTCATCAACACCTCGGCGATGAGCTGCTTGCCCTTGGTGATGAAGGGCTCGACGACGGCGCCCACGGCAGCCATGGCCTGGTTCATCTTGTCCTGGGCCTCGTTGGCCGCGATGACGTCCGCGTTCAGTTCCTTGTACTTGTCGGAGGCCTCGCTGTACAGGCCGTTGAGGGTCTCCGTGATGAGCGCCTGGCGCTCCTGCTCGTTGGTACAGGCCGCCAGCTTCTCATTGAAGGCGTCCTCGCTCACGCCGGCCCAGTTCAGGGCGTCCGCCAGCGGGCCGGTCACCTGGCCCACCTTGGCGGTCTCGTTGGCCGCTTCGGTCAGTCCCTCGATGGGGAGGGAATCGCCGAAGGTGGCAAAGACGCCGGTGCAGATGTCCGTCCAGGCGGCCAGGTCCTTCTCATTGGTGGCCAGCTTCGCCAGGTGGTTCGCGGCTTCGACAGCCTGGCCGCTATCACCCAGGACGCCGTTCAGCGCCTCGTAGGTATCACGGGCCGCGCCGGCAGAGAAGTCGCTGGCCTCGAAGGCCGCCTGCAGCTTGCCCTGCTCGGTTCTGTACTCGCGGGTATTCTCGGCCACGGCCACCATGGCGGCGCCGGCAGCTCCTGCCGCGCCCACAACGCCAAGGGCAAACTTGCCAGCAGCTTTGCCGGCTGCTGCGAGCTTCGTGCCGAAGCCTTCCGCGGTTTTGTCGGTCTTTTTAAGGGATTTGTCTGCTGCGTCGGTGTCCACGAAAACGGATCCGACGAGGCGGAAGATTTCAAGAGCCATTTTGCTCCCCTCCCTCCTGGAAGTGCTTCTCTATCTCGTCCAGCTCCAGCTCGATTTCAGCCGTGGGTCTCCGGTCGATATTGGCGCCGGTGACGCGGTCCTTATAATCTGCAAAGCTGATATGCTGGCCCGAGTATGCCATGACAGGCAGCTGCGCCACCCACTGCTGGAAGATGCGTTCCTCCCGGTCCTTCTCCCTCGCTTTGAGGATTAGGGCCAGGCCGGTCTGCGCAGGGGTTCGCAGTATGAATTCGATATTGTGGTATCTATGCAGCAGCAGATCGTAGAGTTCTATCTCATCAATCTGGCTGCAGACTTGAAAAAACCCACGAGGTTATTTTCCACAGCCATCTGCTGCAAGCCCTCCAGGAGCTTGTCCAGATGGAGGTGCTGTACTTCCTCGGGGGTCAGCTCGAAGGGACCGGCCAGGAAGGCGTAGATATCCTTCTCGCTGTGCTGCTCAGTCGCCGTGTCGAACAGGTCCCACACCAGGTCATAGCCCTTGTCTAAAATGTCCCGGGCGGTGTCCGCCTCCTCTGCGATTGCCTTGAATTTTTCTTTCAGGCCGAGCTTCTTCATGAGCCGGCAAGCGGCGAACACGTCAGCGGTTTCCAGTTTGCGCATAGTTGTCTCCTCCTAAAAAGTAAGGGCGGCACAAGGCCGCCCTGTTTTACGCGTTGGCCGTGGTCACGCAGGCGTACAGCTGAGGTGCCTTGGTCAGCCACTGGAGGGCGACCAGCTTCAGCTTGGGTCTGCCGGTGTCCTTGGTGATACGGTCCTTCACGGAGCCGGGGTCGTCGTCGGCGTTGATGTCGCGGTATTCGCGCTCAACGACGAAGGAACCGCCGCCGCGGGTCAGGCCGACGGGCTGGGCGTCCGAGGAAGTGGCGCCGATGTAGAAGCGGCCCACGCCCAGGATGATCTCGCCGTTGCCAGCGGTCAGGCCGTCAGGCAGGGTAATCTTCCAGGGCTCGGTGCGGTCATCGGTGGCCAGCTTGTCGTCGTCGTAGAGGCCCTCAAACTCCACCTCTGCGGTGGTTTCGTTCTTCTCCTCAAACGTCCAGTCAGGGTTGGAGCGGCAGATGGCCTGCTCCAGCTCGATCTGGACGGCCTTGCCGGACTTCGTCTTACCGACCCACTTGATATAGCGGATGTCGGCCTCGGTGACCTGGCCGGCGCCGGTGTAAACGGTAGAAGCCATGATTTATTCCTCCTTGTAGAGCTGCACCAGGAAGCGCAGCTGGATATGTTGCAGGGTTTTGTCCGGGTCCTCCAGGGTGTACCGGTTTTCCCGGAAAAAGGTGGGCAGAATGCCGCCCCCGGGCAGGTTGGCTACGTTCAGCAGCTCCTCCACCTGGTCGGCGAGCTCCTCCGCCCGCTTGTAGTCATCGGACCGGTCCCAGATGTCGACCTCCAGTTCGAAGTCGTCCCGGGCGCTGTCCTGAAAGGCCACGCTTGTCAGCGAGTAGGTCTTATACGGAAAGGCCGCGCCCTTTGGGGCGTTCCGGTGGTAAGTTTTGCCCTGGGTGGTCTGCAGTTGTTCAGTCACGAGCCGTCGCAGGGCTGCGGTCTTGCTCATCCATCTTCGCCTCCTCCGGTGTATTCCTCCTCGCTGATCAAGCGAAGGGCCTTTGCTTCATCTTCCAGTGCGCTGAGGTACTTGCTCTGTATCTCGATGATCTGGGGGATGTTGTCGTAAACACTGTTTCGCAGGATTTGCCGCTTGGGCTGTTTACTGGTGCCCAGCTCCTGCTGCTCGCCGTACCAGGTGCCGTGCTTCACGCCGACCTCCAAGTGCGGGAGGCCGCTCTTGGCCCACGGCACGTTGTAGAGAAATGCGGAGGTTCGACCCCGGACGCGCCGACTCTTTTTCAGGCCGGGGAGTTTCATGGCGGCGGTGTTCGCGGTGCGAGCGATATACTTGCCGCAGTCGCGGAGCGCCGCCCTGGTCAGCTCCAGAATGGTGTAGCTGGCCCGGTCCACGGAGCTGATGTACTCGACGTTTCCCTTCTTAAAGCGGACCACCGATTTCGGGACGCTCATGCCGGGTTCACCTCGCGATACACGGTCAGCTCCAGCTCCAGTCCGTTCCGGTAGATACGCAGGACGCGGTACCGCTGGCCGTTATGCTCCACCAGCTGCTCGCCGTTATAGTCCAGGTAATCTGCCAGAACAAATTTCAGCTCCGGCTGCAGGCCTGTCGCCTGCGCCTGGTAGAATTCCTTCTGGCCGATGCTGGACAGCCGGGCGAACACCTGACGGCGGGTCTCCGTCATTGCGAGGTCGCCGTAGTCGTCGAGGGTCTCCGCCGTCTGGATGAGGTAGAGAATCTCATTCACCGGACGGCACCCCCCGATAGTCCTCCGCCCCCATCAGGCATGCCTTGAGCGCGTTGTAGCGCTCCATATACACAGCAGACTTGGCGGGGTCGTCGGTGTACTCCGCTTTGCAGTACAGCTTGACGGCGTTGAGGATGAGCGGGTCGAGCTCCTGCGGATCCGCAGCCGAGGGCTCCTGGACGCCGCAAACGTGCAGGTCGGTCAGGGCCGCAGCGATGGTGTCCTCCACGTCGTCGTCCAGCGCGGAGTGGCTGATGCGGAGATTGTTTTTGATTTTCAACAGGAGGCCCTGGTCGATTTCCATACGCGCTCCTCCTCCCTGTGGTTAGAATAGGGCGGGGCCGTTAAGCCCCGCCCAGGTGATTAGGCGCCGATGGTGTACTTGACGAAGCCGCCCTTGACGACAACGTCAGCGCCCAGCTCGACGTCGCCGCGGATGGTATCCATCAGCTTGTCGAAGGCGAAGTCCTCGGAGACCTTGATCTCGTAGTCGGAGAACAGGTCCAGCTCCAGGGCCTGCAGGTTACCATAGAAGAGGGTACCTTCGGCCACATTGCTGTTGAGGATGTAGCGGACGGAGACGCCGCCCTCCTTGATGGTGCCGGTGTTGCCGTTACCATCGGGGATGATTTCGTACAGGGCGCGCTTCTCGTTGGTGCCGCGGACGTCACCAAACTTCAGCAGGTCCTTCTTGTTCAGCACCAGGTGGGCGCCGCCGACGACGGACTCATCGCCGCCGTAGTTCAGGGTCAGGACGCGCAGGGTGGAGGCGTCGATGGCCTTGCCAGCGATGGTGGTGACCAGCTCGGAGGCAGCCAGGGCTGCGGTCACGATCTGGGCGGCCTTGCGGCGCAGGGCGATGACGGCCTGCTCGCGGACCTTGGCGGCGTACTGCAGGTTGGTCTGCTTCTTGGCCTGCTTGGAGATGTAGTCCAGGACGGCCACGTCGGTGGGCGTGATGTCCACGTACTTGAAGGCGCCCAGGGTGCCAGCAGCAGCGGCTTCGCCCTCGGTGTGCGCGCCAGCAGCAGCGGCATCGGCGTCAACGTAAGCCACGCGGTGGGTACCCATGCCGACGCAGTTCACGATCTTGACCAGGTCGATGATGCTGGAGTACTTGGCACCGGGAATGTCGTTGATGCCGGAGGTGACGGTGGGCTGTGCCAGGGTGCCGCTGGAAATCAGCAGGGCGCGGGACTGCTCGGCCTCGACGGTCATGCGACGGGTCTGGCGGAAGTCGGCAGCAGCTCTCTCCTCAGCGGAAGGCTGAGCGGGAGCGGTGCGCTGGGCCTGGACGGGGGTGCCGGCGCCCTGAGCGACCAGGGAGCGCAGCTCCTGGCGAGACTGAGCGGTCTGCTGCAGGCCGTTCAGCTCATCCAGCAGGGAGCGGGCTTCGGTCTCCAGAGCGGCCAGGGCATCGCCCTCAGCGGTATCCAGCTCAGTGTTGATAGCGGCCAGGCGGGCCTGAATTTCGTTAATTCTGTTCATTGATATTTCCTCCCAATGTGATTTGGATTTTGGTGCGCAGTTTTCTGCGCTTTTCATCAAGCTCTGCCTCTCTCCGGGCTGCCTGGGCGATCTCTCCGTCGACCCATGCGCGAGCGCTGATTTCGGTGTCGTCGTTTGCGGGGATGCTTACCGGTGCCACGTCATAGACCTTCTTGACGGTCTTATGGACGATGGTCCGGCTCTCCTGGTCGTAGTAGTAAGTGCCGCAGCGGAAACGCCAGGACATTTTGGTGACCATGCCAGCCGCGATATCCGCATACAGGTCGCGGGCGGCCTCCGTCCGACCCAGGTCTGCGGCAACAAAGAGGCCCTCATCGGTAACCTCCACGATGAGGCTGCCGTTGCTTGTACGAGCCAGCACCTTGCCTTCGTGGTCGTACTGCATGATGATGTCGCTCATGTCGCAATCATCGAAGCAGCCGCGCTCGAAGCGCTCATATACGGGCTGGCCGTCATAGTCGTAATACAGCACATAGGGCTCAAACCGGGCGGCGAAGCCTTCCACGTAGTGGTCGGAGTCGATGCGCTTTGCGGTGGCGCCGGCAGACAGGACGGTCAGTGCTCTGGTCTGGGCGCTGTCTTTGAATTTGGTTTTCTCATTCGGGGTCATTTTCTCCGCCCTCCTCTTTGGGTTCAGGTTCTGCCGGTTCCGCCGGCTTCTGGGATGCGTTCAGCTGATTCTTAGCCGCCGCCAGCTCCTGCTGTAGCGTGGTGACCTGGTCCAGCTGACTGATCTCCGTGTATTCCTTGCGGATGTAGCGCTTGTCGCCGTCCTCCACGTGGGGCAGCTGCCAGATATCCATGACGCCGTTGGTGCTAAGAATGCCGCGGTCGAAAAGCTGGGAGCTGACCTGCAGCTTGTCGGCGTTGGTCATGTACTGGAGGCGGTTAGCGCTCCAGACGATGGCGTCCTTCCGGGTGCGCTGGTTCGCGGTGTAGGTCATGCAGGTCAAGGCCTGGGCCAGCTGCAGGGCGAAGGGCTCAATCTGGCCCTCGTAGTAAGCGGACCAGTCGTCACCGCTGGCCTGGTTCAGCAGAATCTTTTCGTTGGTGCCGAAGTAGGTATAAACGCGGCCCTCAATCAGCCGCATCTGCTCCGGGTCGACAATTCTCGCGTCGGACTTGATCTGCTGAATGTTGGAGTAGTTGTTCGGGAAAAGCGCCAGGCCGCCGGCGTCCGCGCCCAGGTTATCCTTCACCCAATTCTTGCGGGACTTGACAATGTCGGAGTCCTTCTGGAGGTTGGTCATTGTGGCCATGAAGCGGAAGCTCGCGCTGTTCTTGATGCCCTCCGCGATGCCCTGGTTCTGGGTGTCCAGCAGCTGCATGGTGGGGTTCAGGGCGCTGTTGTCCTCGCCGGTGATATCGCTGGTGTAGAGATACTGACTGACGATACCGACCCGGGAGAATTCAATGGCCGCCTTCTCCCCGTTGCCGAAGGTGTAGACCAGGAACGGCTCGCCCTCGTACTCCCGGAGCTCCGCCTGGTTCGGGCCAACGGGGTAATAGCCGATGATCTGGTCGAAGTCGTTCAGCACCGGGATAATAAAGCAGGTGTTCTGCGCCTTGTAGATGGTGGCCGCTTTGTACAAAAACTGAGCGGTGGTGTGGAACAGGTTGGGCTTCCACTCCAGAACGCCCTTGAGCTTGTACGGATCCGCACCGGTGACCGAGGGCTGCAGTTTGCTGCAGTGGGTGGCGAAGGTATGGATGCAGGCCCGGGTGAGCTCCATCTCATAGACGCCGCCGTCGTAGGTGGTAAAGACGGGGGTGTACCCGTCGAGCATCTGGAAGAAGCCGCCCAGCTGCTGTTTCACTTTGAGTTTTCCGAAGAGCTTATCAAATGCGCCCATTCCGGCTGCCCTCCTCATTCTTCATTTCGTAGTTGTTCGCCGATCTGGTCATACCATTTTTGCCGGACCGTCAAGGCGTCGATGACGGCGACGAAGCCGTCAATATGGCACCGCGGGTCAATCTTGACCGGGCGGATTTTTCTGGTTTCTTCGTTCTGCTTCATGCCCACGTTCAGGAAGTGGGCCTTGAGCAGGTTGTTCTTTCCGAGCTGCAGCGTCTGGTCCCGCAGCAGGCCGTCACACTCGTGGATGACCGGGGTGAGGTTTTCGCCCTGGTAGACGTCGTCCATGTGAAAGCCGTACTGCTCCATTTGCTGGACGAGGTACTGCGCGGAGTAGCGGTCGTAGCCTACTTGCAGCGGGAGGATTTCGTACTCCTCCACCAGCCAGCGGAACCAGTCGAAGCAGTCATTGTAGTCCACAATGTTCTCGCCGCTTGGCTTGATAAGGCCCATGCTGACATAGAGCTGGTATGGTACGCCCTCCCGCTCCTGCAGCTCAGCAATCTTTTTCTCCGGCATGAAAAACTGCGCGAAGGTGTAGAGCTTGCCGGCCTTCTCAATCACCACGCAGCAGGCGGTCAGGTCCGTGGTCTGGGACAGGTCTATGCCGCCGACGCAGTAGCTGCTCCGGAAGTCCTCAAGGCTGAGGGCCTCCTTGCTGACGGCATCCACAATCTCATAGGGAATCCACGCCTGGGTGCTGCTCTGTTTGATGTTGCAGTACTTGGTGAGGAATTCCGCCCGCTTGCTGAGGTTCATCTCCGCGATGGCGATTTCTTCCTTGTAGTAGTCCTCCGAGACGCTGACGCCCATATTGGGGTTGCTCTTGCGGAGCTCCGTCAGGTCGTTCCACTTCTCGATGTCGTCGATGATGTAGAGGATAGGGAGGAGGCGGCGCTCATTGCTGTTGCCCAGCAGGAAAGCGGTGGAGCGGGCCATGAGGTCGTCGTAGGGTCCGTCGTTGACGTAGCCGGCAGTGCTGATGCTAAAAATCAGCGGCTGCTGTCTGGCGCCCAGGGCGGACTTCATAACCTCGTATTGCTTGCGCCCCATCTCCGCCGGCCAGCTGGCGATTTCGTCGCAGATGGTCAGGTGCGGGTTGAAGCCGTCCGACTTCTTAGCGTTGAAGGCCAGGGGCTTGGTGCTGCTGTTGGTGCTGGGCATGTAAATGTCCGAGCGGCGCTTCTGGCAGTACTTAGCCAGCGCCGGGGCCTTGAGCAGCATCTGGTGGAAGCCGTCGTAGACCTTTGCGGCCTGTTCCAGCTTCGGGGCCAGGCAGAATATCTTGGCGCCGTACTCACCATCAAGGAATTTAACGTAGGCGATGATCGCGGACGCGAACAACGTCTTACCGTTCTTTCGTGCCACGACCAGGAAGACCTCGCGGAATACCCGGAGGCCGTCTTTGTCCACGATTCCAAAAATCGCGGCGATGCAGGCTTTCTGCCACAGCTCCAGCTTCAGCAGGTCGGACCGGCCCTCGCTGTGGTGGCAGAACCGCTCGATAAAATCAATGGCAAGCTGGGTTTTCTCCGCGTCATAATAAAAGGACCGCTTCCGCAGTCCTTTTGCCAGGTAGGCGTATATGAGCTTCACCCATTTACCGGCGACTATCTTGCCCGACTTGATTTGCCTGTTGTACTCCGTGATATAGTTCACGGGCTTGGCCATGTTAGCCCCTCCGGCCCCTCAGGAAGTCCATCAGCTCATCGCCGCTGCCGCCTTCGCCGCCGGAGCTCAGGTCGTCATCGTCATTGCGCATCGTGGTTACGATCTTCATCAAGGTCTGGACCGTCTGGTTCGCCGCGGTGGAGGTCTTGTTATACTCTCCGATGGCCGGGTGAGTGTAGACGTTCTTTCTGCCCTTGACATATTCCTTCGTGACCGTGTTGCCTTCCGCCTTGATGGTCTTTTCCAGGTCGTTCAGGATCTTTATCTGCACCTGGTACCTCTTAAAGGTTGTCAAAAAGAAGAAGTTCTGCTCGACGCCCTGCTGGGCGGCAATGCGCAGGATTTCTTCCGCCATCGCATTGAGGTCTACTGTGTTATTCAGCGCCACTCAAAAGCACCGCCCTTTCTCCGGTGGCGTCCTCCCACCGGGTGATGATTACGTCAGCATAGTTCGGATCCAGCTCCAGGGTGTAGCAGCTCCGGCCGGTCTCCTCGCAAGCCATCAGCGTGGAACCGCTGCCGCCGAAGAAGTCAATCACCTTGTCGCCCCGCTTGCTGCTGTTCTGGATGAGCTTCGCGCAAAGCGGGACCGGCTTCATGGTCGGATGCAGCTCGCTCCGGTTCGGCTTCTTCTCACGGATGATGGAGCTGCGGATGGCTTCCATCTTAGCCAGCAGGAAAGTGGAGAGCTGCACCAGCTCCTCGCGGGTCATGTCCGCCGGCTCCACCGTGTTCTCGAAGACGGTTGTCTGGCAGCGGTCGTTTACGAAGTAATGACCGGCGCCTTCCTTCCAGCCGTACAGGATGGGCTCGTGTCGCCACTGGTAATCCTGCCGGCCGAGCACCAGGCTGTTCTTCACCCAGATTAAGCTCTGCTTCACCTGGCCGCCGGCAGCTCTCAGCGCTGCACGGAAGTTCAGGCCCTCGCTGTCCGCGTGAAAGATATAATACCCGCCGCCCGGCTTCAGGCTCCGGAGCATCTGTGCGTAGAAGCTCCGCAGGAAGTCGTGAAAGCTGGAATCATCCATATTGTCGTTGAGAATGGTCATCTTGTCCGCCGTGCCGCCTTCATAGTTGACGTTGTAGGGCGGATCCGTGACGCAGAGGTCCATGGCCTCGCCGCCGGTGAGCTTGTCCACGTCGGCTGCACTGGTGCTGTCGCCGACCATCAGCCGGTGGCGTCCCAGCTGCCAAAGCTGGCCGAGCTTGGCCCGGGGATCCTTCGCGGCCGCTGCGGCCACCAGCTCCTCCTGGGCCTTCTCCCCGTCGTCAAAGTCCATGTCGACGTCGATGGCAAAGTCCATATCAAAGCCAAAGAACCCCATGTCAATGCCCTCGATGCTCCGGAGCTCCTGCTCCAGAATATCCAGGTCAAAGCCGGTGTTCATGGTCAGCTGATTGTGGACGTGGATGTATGCACGTTTCTGTTCGTCTGTCAACCCCTCCAGCGGGATGCAGTCGACCTCCGTTTCGCCCATGGCCTGCAGCGCCAGCAGGCGGCCGTGGCCTTCGACGATCATGTCGTTCTCGTCGATGGCGATGGGGTCATTAAAACCGAATTGCCGG
>JAEIGA010010195.1_pt1 | contig 14236 bp, 12 predicted proteins | sample 9270691 | NCBI WGS metagenome assembly JAEIGA01 (sample SAMN17057246, study PRJNA624740) | gut metagenome | biome: biome; isolation source: fecal sample | host: Bos grunniens | place: China: Xizang | collected 2019 | reverse complement strand
TGAATCTGCTAAATCTGCGAGACACAAATCAAATCCACGCACATAAAAACATCTGTTAAATCTGCTAAATCTGCGAGACGCAAATAAAATCCGCGCACATAAAAACATCTGTTAAATCTGCTAAATCTGCGAGACACAAATCAAATCCGCGCACATAAAAACATCTGTTAAATCTGCTAAATCTGCGAGACATCAAATCTCATACCCACATCCCTCCAGGAATCTCATCACGTCCTTCATCCTCAGCGTCCAATCTCCATATTTAAGGGCATATGCCCTATTCCTATCAACCAGTTCCTGATAATCCTCGATATGAGTTAGGATATCCGTTATCTGCATGACAGGATTATCAAAATCCATTTCTATCACAGGATTATATCCTATCAGATCTATTAGTTCCTTCGGAGCATGCCCCACCATAACCATACGAGACAGCATACACTCCCAATAGCGTTGTGTAAGGGTCTCTACATCGCCTGCAATCTCCGGTTGCGTCATGCTACGAGGTAAAGCTATAGTAACCTTTGCATCACCCATAGCCGAATACAGCTGTTCATTGCTAAAAACAAACTTCCCATTTACTTTAGTACATACATGATTCACCGAGTTAGGAAAGTTCGCTTTAAGCACCTTGTCATTACTGCGCCCAAACTCCAGCAAGTCAATAGTTCGTCCGTTGAGTTCTCGTCCTTCTTTATAGCACGACACGTCAATTCCCTCAGGACAACACATTATGTTCATCTCTGGGAAACGTTCGCGCATACGCTCTGCTGTTTGTGAAGATGTAAATATAGCAGTCTGCACCTTATATTTCTCAAACCATGCACACACTCTTTCAAAATAACATGGCCAGCAATCCCATATGAATGGAATCACCTCATGAGTCATATAATATGGGAAGGTATCAAAAGAGAGCGATACAGGTTCCACAAACATTAACATCGCATCCTTTTTGCAACACCCAAAGCGCGGCAATCCATATCGATAAACTAATCCATGAAATATCCTACACGGATAGTGTGCAGGCGCAGTTTTGCCGCCCTCTTCCATCCATGCATTATATGGAGCAACCTTAAAGTTAAGATGCGACGGATGTATATATGGAGAGATTGCTTTAACATTTTTCATCTCCAATTAAATCGTGTAATAGATTTTTTTATCATTAACATGTCCATATTTGCAAATTATTAAATATTGTATATCCGAAGATATACAAATATAGCAACAGTGAATCAAATATTATACACATTTATTACGATTCTGTAATAATTTGCAAATTTCAGCATGTATTACAAACAATCAATGTATAAAATACGTCTTATGAATCCTTTTATAATGTTAAAATAGCAAGCAACATTTTTGGGTTGTTTATTACTGCTTTTGAAGAAATTGATATAGCATTTTGTAACATGACTATTCTTAACAATTTCTATGTTGTCCTCTATTTGGATTTTTTCAGATGAAGCATGTCCATAAATTCTATCATCGTGAGGAACTCTACAATGTGTTCCACTTCCATCTAAACCGATATTACTTATTAATGATTTTCCTGGATAGAATATTAGTTTATCTTTCAAGAATAAAGATGCATAGAAGCGAACATACCAAGAGTCAACTAATCCATATTTCTGACAAAGAAGACTACCATATTGTCCAGATCCTATATCATATTCATTAGCTTTAAATCTTAGTTTACGCAAAAGATATTTAGTGTCTGTATTCAATAAGTCCCATGAACGTTTCCATGTAGCCCATCCCCATGGATGCATGAACGTTATAAAAAAGTTTTCCGGTAAGTTGCATTCCATATTTGGAAGGTATGCACATACAGCTCCAACCTTATCTTCATCCTCATATTTTTCTATAGCATCATTCATGAATTTAAGGAAATAAGGAGAAACGATTAAATCGTCTTCTACAACTATAACTCGCCCATACTTGTTGACTATTTCTGTAATCCCGACAATAAGACTATTTGCTAAGCCCCAGTTTTTCTCACGCTCAACAATTGTGATAGACTTAAAACCTGAGATAGTATGTATATACCTACGAGTCTCTTCTACAGCAGCACGCTTTTCTTCTGTTTTAGGGCCATCAGAGAATATAAAAAGTTCCGAATCTCTTGCTTCTACATTTTTAAGCAATGATTCTACCGCCTGCCGAGTATGGTCTGCACGGGAATATGTAAATAATGCTATTGGTGAGTATTGCATATTATTCTTTTATTTCTTGAATTAGAAATTTCTGCTTACCACGAATTGTTCTCACTAATTTATGTGTGTATATGATGTTTACTTCAAAATTATTTCTATTGAAGAAATTAAAGAGTTCTGTTTCTGTTTCTATAGTATATGTTGAACCTTTAACAATATAGGCAGAGAGTTCTCCTACTTTTTTTTGATGAATCTGCCATTCTTTTATATCATTAAAGGCTTTAATATGACCTCCAAATATCAATCCGACTAAATATATTTTTTTGTTATTTTTATCATAAATAAAGTCTTTAGCTCTCCCTAATAGATTTCTTAAAACGACCGTACCATTTTTTAATATTCCTCCATATATCGCCAAATCACCAGTTTTATACCTAATAAACGGCAACCCCACATTTGTAAAACCTGTTACAACAATTTCACCACATTCTCCTTCTTCAACAGGTTTCCCATCTTCATTGAGAATTTCTGTTACACCATATAAAGGACTACAATAATAGCACGACTCGTTTGGTTTCTTATAGGCAAATACAGATATTTCTGTATGACCATATTGCCCCCAAACGTTGCAATTAAGTGTGTTGGCGATATATGTTGCCATTTCATCATCAAAGTTCTCACTTGTTAGATATACGGCTTTAGGTTTAAAACATAATCTAACCTTATTTTTTTTGAGTTGTTGGCATAATAGCTTAACAGCAGAAGGATATCCTCTTATAATAACAGGTTTTTCTTTGTTCAGATCCTCAAAGAAATAATTAAAATTGTCTTCATCCATATATAGCACAGAATATCGTTTGCCGCCATAAGGGAAATTACTACCTGTTTTGCTCCAAAATATATGTTGCTTTATTCTTTCAGAATCTATCCTGACTCCATCAAAAGATACCATCTTGTCCGTAAGCCAACATCCCATTTTACTGAATAAATAGGCTTGATGAATAAGTTCTCTATCAAATAGAATATTTTTTAAATACAAAATAGGGAAATATAAAGGTTCTCCAGTAGACCCACCTGTATTACGCCAGTTATTCCATGATTTGGTGATTCTTTTGTCATAGATATTATTTCCTTCCTGTTTTATTATTTCTTTAGATAATAGTGGCAAATCTTTTAATATGGTGAAAACATTTTTATAAGTAATGTTTTGCCTACATAAAAGTTTGCTGTAATATGGATTGTGCAACTTCACATATTGCAATAATTGATAAAGGTTCTTCCTTTGGCTTATCTTACTATAACCTGTTATATAATAAATAGATAATTGAAGAGCATGTAAATAACATCTCAGGTATGTTTTATTTGTCATATTTAATCGTTTCGTTTATATATTCGAATCAAAAGATGTCGTAATTTTGTTTTTAGAAGTAGTCCTTTCTGCTCCAGAATTACTTTTAGAATATAACGCTCTATCCAATTGTTAGTTTTTGCAAACGTATTTATTATTTGCCTTCGTTGGCAATTTGTTTCATAATAACGTGAATTTAATACTGTTAGAAGATTGTTTAATATGAACTCTTTTTGCCCCCCTTTTAAGAAAGGATCTATATTTAAGCACATGTCTTCTATTATTGTTTTATATGATAATGCGGCTTGCTTAATATCAACATTTCCTGTTATGGAATTAGAATGACACCTGTGATAATATGTTTGCTTATTACAAAATGCTATAGAACTAACGTGTTTTGCCAAATAAAAAACCCAAAGATTGTCTTCGTGTATAATTCCATTCTTAAAAAACAAACTGTTTTTTAAGATGAAATCTCGCTTGATAAGTCGATTATGAGGAACTAATATTTTTCCATTATATGTTAACAACCATGTTTTGATTGTTTTTTTATCATCAGAATAACTTGGGTGATGAGGTAGTCCACCTTTACCGTCATCAATGTATGAACCTTGGACGACATCAACACCTTTATATTGTTCGACAAATTTGTATAAATTCCTTAAGCAATTCTTCTCAATATAATCATCGCTATCTAAAAAATAAATATATTTCCCGCAAGCATTTAAAATACCGGTATTACGTGCACAAGATGGCCCCAAATTTTGTTTGTGCCTATATATTTTAAATGTAATAGCTCCATTATATTGTTTTATAAATGCTTCTGCAATTGCAACACTATTATCTGTCCCACAATCATCAATAAGAATACATTCCACGCCTTCTGTCATTGTTTGATTTGTTACCGAAGACAAACAATCTTCTATGTATTTTGACACATTAAATACGGGGATTATTATTGATACTTTACACTTCATAATTTATTTTGCTGTAGATTATATATTCTTGACAAAACCCATCGGTGTGTTTCACATCTAATACAATTTATGATATGACTTTGATTGTATGAATTTTCATTTAATCGTAATACATTCCTTTTAATTAACCCCAAAATTAATCTTATATATTTTTTTATAGACAGTTTATAATAACCACTCATTTCGTAATAAAGATTATATGTGCTCTCCAATGACAAACATTTGTTGTTTATGGTATTTAGGTAGCAATGTGGATCTGGATTACGCAAGGTGTTATTTATCTTAATCAAGAAATCATCGAATGTTAAATTTTCCGTTATTTCTACTTCTTTTCTCTCCTTATTGAATTCTATTTTCTTAATTTCTAAATATATATCATCGTTGTTTAATGTCAATGTTGCTATTAACCCTTTATTCCACATCGGTTCCAATGACTTTATTGCATCAAAACAGAAATTTCCTAAACTATAGACAATTGGTTTACCTTTATAAAATTCCCATCCTTGTGGTATATGTGGGTGTCCGCCAACAACAGCATCTGCGCCCATTTCTATAAAATGACGGTACAAGGATTTGATCTCGGGTAAAGGAAATTCAAAATTTTCTAATCCTGCATGTGGAATAATGACAAGATAATCACATTCTTTCTTGCTTTGTAGAAGTATTTCATCTATACATGGATGACATATCCATGCCGAACCTAAACTATTTGGATCTTCTTCATTGACCACTCCAAATTCATATTGTGTTAATGCTAATATTCCGACATCCCCATGTTCTGTATGTATTTTTTCTATTTTGTATGCCTCATTGAATGTCCCTGCTCCAAAGCAATAAACCTCGTGAAAGGCTTTTTTTGTTTGAATAAAAGCAGCTTCTCCATAATCCATAATATGATTATTTGCAAGAACTATTCCGTTAAAACCATTTTCCATTAAAAAATGGGGCGCACCTTTATCCTGGAAAAGATGAGGTCCACTCTTTTTTATTGGTTTGCTTCCCTCACAATATATAGGAGCTTCAAAATTAACAATATTAATATTTCCAAGTGATAATATGTCTCTGAGTCTTTTTCCAAAATATAATGTATTGAGATCTTTAACACAGAAATCACCAACGATATTTATTTTAACCATGCTATCCATTAGACATTATGCCTTTTAGCTTGTTTACAAATCTTTCTGATGCATGACCATCATCGACACTTCCATATATTTTGTTGAAGTCGTCAAGACGGGATATATATTCGTCCTTATTAAATAATTTTATTGCATTTTCTAAATCTTCGTTTGTCTGTGTTAGTGTAAATGGTAAATTAAAATACATGTCTTTCAATCCCCAGTTTTTACTATATTCATTAATGTCATTTGCATACAGAAAAACAGGACGACGCATATTACTAAAATCAAGCGAGACACTAGAATAATCTGAGATTACGATATCCACGATAAGAAGTAATTCATGAAGATCATTATAATTTGCCATATCTCTAATGTTTTCATTGAATTTATATTCAGGTTTCTTAAACCATATGAAATTTTTATGAAGTGCAGTGAAAAAAATCCATTTTGTCCTGGTCTTTTTTTCCAATGTATGAAGAATTCGTTCAAAATCAAGGTCGTATACATTTTTTGAACTTGTAACTCTGAAGGTTGGTGCATACATTGCTATTCGACATTGGTCTGGTATATTGAGTTTACTCCGTATTTCTTTTTGTTTTTCTTTGGTGTCTTTATAATAATTATCGTTACGAGGGAATCCTATTTCCCATATTTCTGCATTATCAGGGACCCAAAATGTATCTTTCAGTACTTGTGTGTGGTAACTACCCATAGAAACGAATACATCTGTTAGTTTAGAATGTGTTTTACTATTCTTAACATATGCTTTTGGTAAAATTGCATCATCTTCAGCGCATTTACATCCAGGTTGGCCATGCGGAATATAAATAAATTTCTGATTTTCTTTTTTCTTTACTCGAATAAGTGATTTAGTGTTATTAATTACCACATGTGCTGTTGCTAACTCATATATTGCTTTTATCCTATTAAATTTTACTTTTCTTATTTGCATTGGTATTGGTTCAAATTTATAATTTACTAACCATACCAAATCATATGGAAGATTCTGTTTCATTATTTCCTCAGCAACATATTTGAGGTTACAACCATATCCATCCCCATTACCTTTGATGAAGACGATTTTGTTTTTCTTAACAGGAAGATAGTAGAACCATTCTACGCATTTATCTCTTAATTTATTATATAATGGTTCTAACATTTTTTTTATTATCGCAACCATAATCCACAACCTTGAATAAAAACAATTTAAATAATCTTAATTAGAAGACAAACAAGAACAAATACTTAATTGCATATCTCGTTGTACAAAAACTCTAGCAACTGCCTTATTTTCACAGAACTACAACTACATTTTCACTCATGAGTCAGGATAAATATCCTTCACATCTACTCCGTATATACATACTTTTGGAGGGAATACAAATGTTATATTATCTAAAAATTCACATAACCAAGTTCCCCACCAGCTAAATGAACTATTTGCATTAATATGATTCTAGCATTTTACATAAGAAACATATATCCATGACTAATTGGAAGAATCTTAAACCAATTCACACATTGTATAGTTTACAATAAGCAAGTTCTAATAACGCTTTAAATTTTCGAATCTTACTTTTCATTACAATATCTTACACGACATTCATTTACTTGCAACAACTTATATTGTTCATGAATGGAGGGAATAAACACAAACGTCATAATAAATCTCCCTCAATACTGAGAAATTCATCATCAATAAACTGATGTTTCACTCTAGGATAAAAAAGACCGACAATAGTTGCACGTAAAAAAGCAAGAAATTTATCCATTTTTTTGTCTTCGTATTTTAGAATAGCATACATTTGAAAACAATTCTCTTTCACTTCATGAAAAAAACTTATATGTTTATATTTTCTACTCATATAAATACGATTTCGAAAAAAATGATAATAGCGAAATGTGCTATGATTCATTATTTGCATTTCATGCATCCTAATTCTTTCAAGCCTTGTATTATGCCCTAATTCTTGAAGAAGCGATGTTTTATAACTTCTAATTATTCGATAACCAACCTTACGCATTGACTCACCAATATCCCAATCAACCCAATCTATAAACATTCCAGTATCAAAACCGCCACATTTCATCCATGCATCAACATTTGTAAGCGACGCAGAAGTAATTATCCAATTCATTTCAACAACTTGCCTAGCAATACCCCAACTTTGATCACGTTTAAAATTCCGATCTATTATCATACACCCAACCATTCCAACATCATCAGCCACTAATGATTTATATACTTCTATCATATTATCTGCAGCTACAGAGTCTTGATCTAATGTTAACGCCCATTTATAACCATGGCAATAAGCATATCCCAAAATCTGATTAAGGGCATATGCAATTCCCATATTCTTCTCATTACGAACAACAACAATATTTTCAGAACCTTTCAGTCTTTCTTTATATGATTGGTCTTTTGAACCATTGTCAATGAATAACAAAAGATCCACTTGCGGTTTTATAGCATCTATATTCTCCTTAAGCCGTTCCAAATTTGGATTAAAAAGTACAATGCCTGCAATTACCTTAAGTTCCATATGATTATTTAACTTTTTATCGGAATTTAACAACTAAAAATTCTCATCACCTCATCTTCAAATACACACTTCTCCATCTTGATGGAATTGCGATATTTTGCAAAATCATCTATTGCCGTATCATAATGAGCCAGCGTCGAGCGAATTTTCTTAATTACTTCACTTATATCAATAACACTTTCATCAAACTTATATTCTGACGGTATAGGCAAATCCTTATAATATGCTGCAGAACCACGCATTCCTGTAATTATACAACAACGTCCCATAGCACATTCCCTTGGCAAACGATCTTTCCCTGGATGATTGCCAAAATCAATATAAAGCTTAGCCTGACTAATGACTTCTAACAATTGTTCACGGGAATATCCTTTTAATGGTACCCACTCAATATCTGGAGCAATTTCCATCAAACGCTTAGTAAACTTATACCCTTTGGATGGATTATAAAGAACTCTATTTCTCTTCTGAATAACTTTTAATTTATCCACGAAATCTATATTAATATAATCTGAAAGTCCTAAAGGTTTTAAAATGCCAAATTTATGCAAAAAACTTTTTATATATTCGCACTGGTATCCAAAAGAATATCCCTTTAAAACAAATTCCACTAAAGAAACATTCCCTATAAATTCATTCTTACGGAATTTAAGCAATCTTTTTAATCTATGTTTAAACATCCCCCATGCCAATCTTTTATCCCATACAAACATATCATATAATCCTAGATGATTTTCATTAGAGACATAATAATTGTCAACGCTCAACCACCATATCATTTTTTGAGTTTTACGGACATTTTTTTTTAAAGATTTAACATTTGTTTCCGTATAAATTTCGATATTACGAAAATTATCATCTATTTCCGCATTCTGTTTAATCTCTATATTATAGTGAGAATAGGCCTTTGTAATCGTTTGAGTATCGTTCCCATAATACACTATATAGGCTTTTCTACCATGATTACGAAGAGCATCTACCAGTTGATGCAATAATTCAACACCACCTGTTGAATAATCACCTGGAGCATGAACATATATCAATGAATTTGGATATATTTTAAGCATACATGTAACTTATTTATATTTGCAACTTATTTTATTAACAACATTCTTTAAATAAACTAAAGCATTGCGCCTAATATACAACCAGGCCTCAACTTTCAACAATTCTGATAATCCTATATATATAATAAAACCAACAAAAACTTGGATTACTATAGATAAATATATATTCAAGTTGATAATACCTACCAAATAAACAGATAATGACATAAATAACGCTAGTATTGCATTTCCACTTATATCTTTCAATTGTTCTTTTATACTATATCCTATATATTTTTTTATCGGATAAGCATTTATAATGGTTGTATAAATAGTATAAAATAACATTCCCACAGCTATCGCAAGCGGACTAATAAACATCGTCACTAAAAAGACAGCGATCATCACAGGCTTTTTATACAATTCCATTTTCAATATATCATCGACTTTGCCCATACCGGTTAAAGCCTTCAAATTAGCAGCATTAAGAATAGTAAAACATTCTGATATGCAGAAGATTTGCATAAAAGGAATGCATGCTAACCATTTATTTGTATATAAAACAACCACCACATTATCTGCAATAGCAGCAAGTCCCATTAAAAATGGGAAGAATAGAAATGTCCCTGTTTTAATAGAACGACGTACTGCATTTTTTACCGCACTTTTATCATCTTGCAATTTTGAAAAAACAGGGAATAAAACAGCATTTATAGAAGAAACAATATTTCGAGAAAAAATACTTGGTCCAGATTCACCTCTATTGTAATATGCCAAATCAGCAGAAGTATACTTCAAACCTATTATGAAACCTTTCAATTGACCAAAAAAAATACCTATCAAATTACTTGACATATATTTAAGACCAATAAAAAATATTTTTTTGAAGCGTATAAAAGAAAAAAACATTTTAGGAAACCACCCAACCTTTACGTATAATATTATATTCGTTATTATAATCGAAAATAAACTCTGAACTACTAATGCCCATACACCCAAACCACAATAAGCTAAAACAACACCTACGATTCCTGACAAAATTGTTCCGAAAAATGTTACTTGAAAAAATTTTTTAAATGCTAGTTCTTTATTTAATATAACTTTAGGTATACCACCTAATGCCCCCAAAATAATACCTGTTGATAAAACACGAATAACACTTGTCAATTCGCATTGACTAAATAATGTTGAAAAAAGAGGCGCAGAGACAAATAGTACTAAATACACTATGATTGAAAAACACAATTGTGCCCAAAAAGTTGTATAATAATCAAATTCATCAACGTCTTTTTTTTGTATTAAAACAGAACCAAAACCACATTCAACAAATGGCCCTGTTATAACAATGAACATACCTGCTATAGCTACAATTCCAAATTCTTCAGGCATTAATAATCTCGCAAGAAGAACTGTTACTATAAAATTTACTATTTGTCCAAATCCATTTTGGCAAAATTGCCAAAAAATACCAGATATTGTTTTATTTTTCAAATTATTCTCCATCACATACTAAAATACAACAAAGGTCTTCTATATGCAATACCACCAAACTAAGGGTGTTTGAAATCCTCTCGTTCTTTTTTGTGCAGAGTATTTTTTATTCTGCACATATATATTTATAATAGATGTTATATTTGGAAAAGAGGCTTTTGCGGCTGTATCTTTGCACTACCATTTGAAACCAAGGGGCGAAAGTGAATCTTCACAACGCCCTGAACACTAACAAAATATTTATTAGAAAAACCTTTTTCTTTTTTCCATATGATTGATAATGTTCTTAGGTGAGGCGGGAAGTAAAATTCCCGCCTTATTATTCCCTACTAACGATTCAAAAATTAAACAATTGATAAATCGAATTACTCGCTCTTTGACTTATTGGACAAGTTGTAATGTGGAGGGGTGAGCGTGGAGGGTGGAGGGTTAAGTGGTTAGCGGTGAGCGTTAAGCGGTGGCGTGGAGGGTTGAGAGGTTAGCGGTGAAGGGTTAGGGATTTCTCATATGACCGACGTAGTCCGGAGAGTAAACTTGCAACCTTATTGTACAATGGCTGCAGCTTTTCGAATTCTTCTGACGTTATGTAGCCCAAGTCTAACGCTATCTGCAGTTGGCTGTAGCTCTCAAGCATTGAAGCGTAAGATATTTCCAAGAAATGTATCTTTTCTTTTATGGATGACCTTCCACTGCCTTCTGCGATGTTGCTTGTTATGGATATTGCGGAACGACGTATTTGGTCACATAGTGCATATGTTTCAATCTTTGGGAAGGCATGAAGAAGTAAGTAAATCTCTTTTACAAGTTTACGTGCCTCTATATAAGCGTCTAAACGCTCAAAACTGAACATCACCCCATTATCTTTATCCATAAACCCTAAACCCTCAACCCTAAACCCTCAACCCTAAACCCTCAACCCTAAACACTCAACCCGTTTTCCTAAATGTAAACGTTAATCTACAAATACCTATCTACGAGGCCTTCGAGTTTCTCCTTGTCTTTAAAGTACTTGTAGGTACCGACTTTGATTTCAGCACAAGCCGGTTCGTCACAAACGATAATGCCGTGCGGATGCATCTGGATGGCGCTGACTGTCCACATATGGTTGATGCTCTCCTCAATTGCATGCTTGAGGGCACGTGCCTTATTGTGCCCATTGCAAAGAACGAGAACCTCACGCGCAGACATAACAGTTCCGACACCAACAGTTAGCGCCTGTTTTGGCACCTGGTTAATGTCGTTGTCGAAGAAACGGCTATTAGCGATGATGGTATCGGTATTGAGAGTCTTAATTCGTGTCTTTGACGTAAGAGAAGAACCTGGTTCATTAAATGCGATGTGTCCGTCTGGGCCAATGCCTCCGAGGAAGAGGTCTATACCTCCGTAAGCCTCAATCTGACGTTCATAGTTCTCGCACTCCTCAACCAAATCGGGAGCGTTTCCATTGAGAATATGCACGTTCTCCCTCTTTATATCTATATGGCTGAAGAAATTTGACCACATGAAAGAATAGTAGCTCTCTCTATGTTCCTTTGGCAAACCTACATATTCATCCATATTGAAAGTCACAACATTCTCAAACGAGACGTCTCCTTCTTTATAGTGACGGATTAACTCCTTGTACATACCGAGCGGAGATGACCCTGTAGGACATCCTAACACGAATGGATTGTCTGCTGTCGGTTTCTTCTGATTAATTTTCTCTACTACATAGTTGGCAGCCCAACGGGACATCAAACTATAATCATCTAAGATAATTACTCGCATATTGTTATAATGGTTAAAGTTTAGAGGTTAGGGGTTAGCGTGGAGCGGTGAGGGTTGAGGGGTGAGGGGTGAGTGTGGAGGGTTGAGCGGTTAGGGGTGAGTGTGGAGCGGTGAGGGGTGAGCGGTGAGCGTGGAGCGGTGAGGGTGGAGCGGTGAGGGTTGAGGGGTGAGTGTGGAGGGTTGAGCGGTGAGGAGTGAGCGGTGAGCGTGGAGCGGTGAGCGTTCAACCGTTCGAAACTGAACACGCCTCATTATCTTTATCCATAATCACTAAACCCTAAACTCTAAGCCCTAAACCCTCAACACTAAACACTAAACACTAAACAGAATCTCAGTCTCTCTTGAAAATATCACGTGTATAAACCTTCTCCTGTACGTCGTCAAGGCTAGCATCGTAGCGGTTGGCAATGATAGCGTTGCACTCTGCCTTAAACTTCGCCAGATCGTTTACTACCTTACTGCCAAAGAAGGTATCTCCATCCTTGAGAGTCGGCTCGTAGACTATAACTGTTGCACCTTTTGCCTTTACGCGCTTCATGACACCCTGTATGGATGATTGGCGGAAGTTGTCGCTGTTAGACTTCATCGTGAGACGATAAACGCCAATAACACAGTTTCTTTCCTCTGAAGGGTTATAATCTCCTCGATTGAAATAATCATAATAACCGGCCTTGTTGAGAATACGGTCGGCTATAAAATCCTTTCGGGTACGGTTGCTTTCAACTATAGCTGTCATCATATTCTGAGGGACGTCCTGATAGTTGGCGAGGAGCTGCTTGGTATCTTTTGGCAAGCAGTAGCCTCCGTATCCGAACGAAGGGTTATTGTAATGCTCACCGATACGCGGGTCAAGACACACGCCACTAATGATAGCCTGTGTGTCAAGCCCCTTCATCTCGGCATAGGTGTCAAGTTCGTTGAAATAGCTAACTCTCAGCGCCAGATATGTATTGGCAAAAAGCTTAACAGCTTCAGCTTCTGTCAGCCCCATGAAAATGGTGTCAACATCCTGCTTGATTGCTCCTTCCTGCAAAAGCGCAGCAAAGTTGCGCGCTGCTTTGTCAAGCCGTTCGTCTCCCTCTGGGCGACCTACGATGATGCGGCTCGGATAAAGGTTATCGTAGAGGGCTTTGCTTTCTCGCAAGAATTCTGGGGAGAAAATGATATTGTCGCTGCCCAACTTCTTGCGAATGCTTTCAGTATAACCCACCGGTATAGTCGACTTAATCACCATGATAGCATCTGGATTATACTGCATAACGAGTTTGATAACCGTCTCAACAGCTCCCGTGTCAAAAAAGTTCATCTTGCTGTCATAATTGGTAGGAGCGGCAATAACGACAAACTCCGCATTCTTATATGCTTCTTCAGCATCAAGAGTTGCACGCAAATTCAAATCCTTCTCCGCAAGGTATTTTTCGATGTAGTCGTCCTGAATTGGCGACTTGCGGTTGTTTATCATATCGACCTTTTCTGGCACGATATCAACCGCAACTACTTCGTTGTGCTGAGAAAGCAACGTTGCGATGCTAAGGCCTACATAACCTGTTCCTGCTACTGCTATTTTCATTGTTACTTCTAAATTTTACATGTCTCAATGCTCTGTTGTTAAACATTTGCCTATAACTTTACTACCGGCACTGACATCCGTGTTATCTCCCTGCGCCCCTATTCAACCCCTCCCGTTAGTCAGAAAAACAGAACTTTAACACGCAAAGGTAAAAAAAAGACTTGCTATTATAGCAAGTTGTGGGACATTTTTCGCAAAATTGACTAAAAAAGTATGG
>JAEIGA010010194.1_pt1 | contig 14237 bp, 9 predicted proteins | sample 9270691 | NCBI WGS metagenome assembly JAEIGA01 (sample SAMN17057246, study PRJNA624740) | gut metagenome | biome: biome; isolation source: fecal sample | host: Bos grunniens | place: China: Xizang | collected 2019 | reverse complement strand
AGAGTATTGGTGTGCGGTGAATCGTCTCAAGGCAATGGAATTGTCTATCCTTCCGACGACATATGTCAGTCTTCTGGATTCACTCCTTTCAGGAGTTTCTGTTCCTTTTGCAGGAGAGCCTCTTAAGGGCCTTCAGATCATGGGACCTCTTGAAACACGTGCGCTCGATTTCCGCAATGTCATCATACTTTCATGCAATGAAGGTATGTTCCCTCGCCGCAGTGTCAGCTCGTCGTTCATACCGCCAGAGCTCAGACGTGGATTCGGATTGCCGACCTACGAGTATCAGGATGCTGTGTGGGCATATTATTTCTACAGGCTCATATCGCGTGCTGAGAATGTGTGGATGCTTTATGATTCCCGCACAGAGGGCCTGAAGAATGGTGAGGAAAGCCGATACATCAAGCAGCTCAGATATCATTTCAATGTTCCCATGAATGTATATGTTTCGGATGCAGAACCGGGGCTGCCTGATGATGAGGTGCATGTGGTGGAAAAGACTCCGGAAATACTGGAGAAGATAAGATCAGGGACACTTTCTCCGTCAGCTCTGCAGAAATATATAGAATGTCCTATGCGTTTCTATTATCATAGTGTCGAAAAGCTGAAGAAAGACAAGGAAGTGGCCGAATCGATGGACCCTGCCATGATCGGAAATGTCTATCACAACACGATGTGGGCTCTTTTTACCTCTGAGGAAGAGATGATGTCGGACAATGTCTATGACAAGAGGGATGTCAAGCCTGATCACATGCAGCTGGTGACTTTGGAGTATCTGGAGTCATGGCAAAAGAGAGATGATGATATACGTCGGAAGGTCGTGTCGCTTATGTGCGCTGAGCTTGGAACTGATGAGATAACAGGTAGGAATCTGGTGACTGTCAGTGTGATAGTGAGGTATGTGATGGAGACGATAAAGAGGGATATTGAGATTCTCAGGTCTCACGGTGCAGGACATTTTGAGGTGTTGGGTCTTGAAAGGCCTCTGAGTGCGACCTTGTACGGGTTGAAGTTCTACGGCGTGGCAGACAGGATAGACAGGATCGGGGAGTGCGGTGCTGTGCGAATGGTGGACTATAAGAGCGGTAAGGATGACCCTTCTGTACTTATGACAGACGATGCCCATGCGGAGGATGTGGCAAAGCAGATTTTTGAGGGAGTCGGAGAAAAGAGAAAGAAAGTGAAGGCGGGACTTCAGTTCTTCATATACGATAAGATGCTGGTAGAAAACGGCATGACGGACCTTGATCATGTGGCCAACACGATGTATGCGACTGCCGGCCTGTTCTCGGAGGCTCCGAAGGTCTGTCTTCTGAACAGAAAGTTCGCTGAACAGATGGATGTCCGCCTTGAAAGTCTGCTGAAGGAGATTCAGAGTCCGCAGGTTCCATTTGCGATGACAGATGACAAGGACACATGTGAGTGGTGTGATTTCAGAATGATTTGTGGAAGGTAAAGCGACAGTGATATGATAGAGATAATCAAAGCCTCAGCCGGCTCGGGAAAGACATTTACGCTGGCAAAGAAATATCTGAAGCTCCTGCTGGAGACTGATGACAGGTATGCCTACAGGCATATCCTTGCTGTGACATTTACCAACAAGGCCACAGAGGAGATGAAGAGCAGAATCCTGAAGGAACTACATATCTTGGCAATCCATCCTTCGGAATCGGATTACTACGAAGAGTTCGTGCCGAAGCATTATAGGAATGATGCTGATCTTCAGGCAGTAGCCAGGACTGTGCTTTGTAACATTCTTCATGACTACGGAGCCTTTGCGGTGAGCACAATCGATAAGTTCTTTCAGCAGACCCTGAAGGCTTTCGCCAGGGAGATCGGACATTTTGCTTCATATCAGGTGGAACTTGACAGAAATTCGCTCATCGCTGAAAGCGTAGACAGAGTGTTGGATTCCATGACGGCGGATAAGAAAGATGAAAAGAAGCTCAATTGGTTGACAAACAATACTATATCTCAGCTGGAGAAAGGTGAGAGGTATAGGCAGGACTTCTCTTTGAAGACGGTGGCGCTTCGTCTGAAGAATGAAGAACACAGGGTCTTGATGGAGAAGGAGGGCATAAATGAGCTTGATATATACAGCGAACAGGCTCTCGATGATCTGTCTAAAGGTTGCAGCAAGGTGTGTGACGACTATCTTGTCATGCTTAAGGATGCGGCCAGAAAGGTGTGGGACGCCTTCACGCAGGCAGGCATGGATCCTCATGACACTTCACGCCATTTCGCTTCAGACTGGCTGGAGAAATATCTGAATCTGAAGGATTCAGGTAAGATTCCTGTTCCTACCAAGGCTTTTCAGGATAAATGTGCCGATCCTGATGCATGGTTTGCGAAGGCCAAGGCTCATCTGAAGGATTGCGTGACTCCGCAGATAATGTCTGCATGGGATGACTTCTTCTCTCTTTTTGAAGAGGAATACAGGGTGTATAACACAGCACTCCTGCTGAAGTCGCAGGTGTATGGCTTCGGAGTGGCTATAGAGCTATACAGAGAGTTCGAGGCCCTGATGAAGGAAAAGAATGTATTGAGCCTGGATGATTCCAACACGATTCTGAAAAATATCATAGACGGAACTGACACTCCGTTCATCTACGAAAAACTGGGAGTGCGTTATGAACACTTCCTTCTGGATGAGTTTCAGGATACGTCCCGCGTGCAATGGGATAACTTCCGCCCTCTGCTCAAGAACAGTGTGGATGCCGGCTTCTACAACCTTATTGTGGGTGATGTCAAGCAGAGTATCTACAGATTCCGTGATTCAGACTGGAAACTTCTCAGAGATGAGGCTCCCGGCAGCTTCGGAAAGAATGTCATGCAGGACACCTTGAAGGAAAACTGGAGAAGTTTCGGAAATATAGTCAGATTCAATAACTCCTTGTTTGCAAAGACGGCGGGGCTGCTGGATAAGAAGTATGGGGATTCCAAGATCATCGGCAATATATATGAGGATGTCAGACAGGAGGTCAGAAAGAAGGGGGATGGCTGCGTGAAATTGACATTCTGTCCTGTGGATGACGAGCTGGAGGCAGTGTTGCAATCCATCAACAGAGCCTTGGAAAAGGGATATTCATATAAAGATATAGCAGTGCTTGTGAGAATGAATGATGAGGGATCTGCAATATCTAAATTTCTGATATCCAAGAATATACGAGTGGTGACAGATGATTCACTGCTTGTGTCGTCATCGCTGACTGTGAGAAGACTGGTGTCGTTGCTCTCCAGCATCGACAATCCGGATGACACTATGGCAAGATACCTGGCCAGACATCTGGAAGTGGAGATTCCTCAGAGCTATTCGTCAATCATCGACCTGTGTGAAGATCTGCTGAGGAAACTCAAGGCATACAATCCTGAAGTGTTTGACGCTGAGGTTCTGTATGTGCAGTCTTTCATGGATCTTCTCAGGGACCATTGTGAGAAGAACGGAAACAATCTTCATTCATTTCTGAAGGATTGGGCAGAAACAAAGTCGCGCAAGGAGAACATCAGTTCGCCGAAAGTGGGCGATGCCGTCAGGATCATGACGATGCATAAGTCTAAGGGACTTGATTTCAGATATGTCATAGTCCCGTATGTGGAGAAGATCGGTCTTTTCAGGCATGACAGCAAATGGTGTAAGCCTGATGTTTCCGGCACAGCGCTGGACGGAGTGGCGAAAGGTATTTATGACGTGACCCTTTCCGGCAAGAGCGAGGAGACTCTGTTTGCCCCGCACTTCAGGGAGGAAATGCTGCTTCAGTATGTGGATAATGTGAATGTGCTTTATGTGGCGCTGACCCGTGCCAGAGAGTGTATGGAGATCATTGCTGAGGATCCGGGTGAAAGGTGCGACCGCCTGAAGGTGAAGGATATGGATGTGCTGGATCTTTCAGCATTTGAAAATTTCGCTGATGTCCTGTATTGGTATGCCAATGTTCATGGGGAAGAGCTTGGTATGTTTGAGCTTAAGGAAGATCAGGCAGAAGAAGATTCCCGGGAGTCTGAGCAGGAATGTTTCGTCTATGGAGAATTGCCTCAGGCTGAGCGGAAGCCTGAAGAGGACAGCCATTTTCCGATGACGGCCGGATTCCATTCATGGCCATTGAACGCTCCTGATGATCATGATGATGCTCCTGTGAATGAAAGAGGAAGGCTGAAGTTCAGCTCAGATGCTTTGGACTTCTTCAGTGAAGACGGGTCAGCCGGAGTTGACGCTTCTCAAAGGATCAAGGGTATTGTTCTGCATGATATCCTCTCAGATGTGGGTGTGCCGGAAGAACTGGATAAGGCTGTGGATTCTGCTGTAATCTCAGGCTCACTTTCATTGGAGAATGCCTCGCAGGTGAAGGAGATTCTGGCCCGTGGCATAGAATCGGTCATGTCAGAAGGCTGGTTCCCTGCTCAGCGCAGCTGTGTTCTGAATGAAATGGAGATAACGGATGTGGATGGTCGTGTTTATCGCCCCGACAGAGTGGTCAGGAGAGGTCGTAAGGTGATAATTGTTGATTACAAGTTCGGCGAGCATCATGCTAAGTATGAGAGGCAGCTTAAGAGTTATGCAGACTTATGGGAGCGTATGGGATATGAGGTCGAATCAGCCTCTCTGTGGTATGTTCTTACTGGTGATATAGTCAGAGTTCTGTAATATTTTCTTGCAGATATTTTGTATATTTGCAAGTTACATGAAATTGAAATATGGAGAATAAGGAGATAGATACATGCAAACTTCTCTATAATACAGAGAGAGTGCGCCTTTATATACCTGAATATGGAAGAAATGTTCAGAAGATGGTCGAGTACCTCAAGACAATTGAAGACAGGCAGAAGAGGAATGAGCAGGCCAGGGCCGTCATCAAGGTGATGGAAATCATCAACCCGGCAGTGAAGCTGCAGGAAAATTTCGAGCATAAGCTCTGGGATCACCTTCACATCATTTCAGGCTTCAGTCTGGATGTGGACTCTCCGTATCCTGTCCCTGCTCCGGAATGTCTTAATGAAAAGCCTTTGCCGGTACCGATTGAAAAGAGGCCTGTCAAGGCAACTCATTATGGACGCAACGTCGAGAGCATCATTGAGCTGATTGCAGGAACGGAAGATGGAGATGTCAAGACTGAGATGATACGCTCGCTCGCGATATATATGAGGCAACAGTATCTCATCTGGAATAAGGATTCCGTGACTGATCAGACCATCTTTCAGGACATTGAAAAACTTTCAGACGGCAGGATCAAGGTGCCTGAGGGACTTCAGCTGACCAGGGTTGACAATGCACCGAATTTCTCGCGTCCTGGCATGAACCAGCAGAAGGGAAACAAGAATCAGAGGCAGAAGAATAATCAGAAGAACAGGAAACAGCATAAGTAGAATATGGCTGAGAAAAAGAAATCAAAAACAAATAAGAAAAGATTTAATATGACTCCTGAAGGAAAGTCGTTGATGCTCAGATGTATGGGTATCGCGATTTTCTTGTTTGCAGCATTCTCGCTCGTTTCATCGTTGTCATATATGTTTACATGGAAGCAGGATCAGAGCCTTTTGGGCCAGGCTGCTGTAGCTACAGAGGAAGTTGCAAATCTTGGCGGATCAATGGGCTTGAGATGGGGTAGTTTCCTGGTGGCGGATTTCCTGGGTCTTGGCAGTCTGGCGTTCATCTTCCTTCTTGGAGTATATGCTTTGCGCCTTTTCTTCTGGAAGATCGATATGAGCCTCTTGAGGATAACCTTCACCACTGTAAGCGGAGCATTCATCTGTTCATTGCTGCTGTCTCTTGTAGGAGCGGATGAGGTGTTTGGCGGCGGACTCGGAGGCAATGCCGGCCAGGCGGTGATCAATATGCTGGCATCTTATGTCGGAAAGTTTGTGACTGTGCTTATCGTGCTGAGTATTGCTGTCGTATGGCTGTTGTGTGTCAATGGCAGGTTCGCTCGTTGGTTTGCAGTTGCTGGAGAGAATGTGGGAGTGAAGAAGACATCGGAGCCTGATGGACAGGCTGCAGTAGGTGTGGACCAGAATGAGGTTGAAGCGGATGAAGAGGGTGAAGATACGGTTGAAGAAGTTGCTGCGGAAGAGGTCGAGGAGGCTATTGCGGAAGAGGTGGAGGAGATCATTGCTGAAGATGTTGAGGAAGAGGAAATTCTGCAGGATGAGGTCGGAGAACCGACAGAAACTGAAGCAGAGGTTGAAATAGAGAATGTCGCTGAGCCGGAACCATATTCCGATAATGAGGCGTCGGGGCAGATAGAGGTCGTTCGTGCCGAAGACATCAATGTGGATGTTACGGAGGAACTGCCGCGCATAGATAACAGGCTGGAGCTTGAACGTTATGAATTCCCATCTTTGGATCTTCTTGAAGATTATTCAAACAGCCAGCATTCAGTCAGTCAGAGAGAGCTTGAGATAAACAATGCAAGCATCCGCAACACGCTTCAGAATTATAGGATTGATGTTGAGAAGGTTACAGCTGTAGTGGGCCCTACTGTCACACTATATAAGGTTGTGCCGGCCCCTGGTGTAAGAGTTTCTGCTATCGAGAATCTACACCGTGAGATAGCCATGTCTTTGGGCACCAGCGGAGTGAGAGTGGTGACACTTCCGGATAGTGTAGGCATTGAGGTACCGAATGCCAAGCCGTCAATAGTTCCGTTGAAAGCGATGCTCAATTCTCCGACATTCAGGGAGACTGATGCAGAACTTCCTATTGCGATAGGTTACACCATCACGCAGGAAGTCAAGACATTCGACCTTACTGATGCTCCGCATCTTCTTGTTGCTGGAGCCACTAAGCAGGGTAAGTCTGTCTGTCTGAACGTTATCATCGCTTCTTTGCTCTATGCAAAGCATCCGACCGAGCTGAAGTTCGTCTTCATCGACCCTAAGATGGTGGAGTTCACTGCATATAACTCGCTTCTGAAACATTATCTTGCAGTCCTTCCGATGGCCCAGAGTGCCGAGCATGAGAAGAAGCAGGCGATCTTCAAGAGTGCGCAGGAAGCGGAGCAGGTGCTGAATTCGTTGTGCATCGAGATGGACGAGCGCTACAAACTCCTTGCAGATGCCGGTGTAAATAACTTCACCACGTATAACGAGAAGTACAAAGACCGTCATCTTCTTCCAACCGACGGACATAAATATCTGCCGTACCTTGTTGTTGTGATTGATGAGTATGCGGATCTTGTGATGGCTGGTGGTGCGGGAGCTGATGCCAAGAAGTCATCAAAGAACATAGAATCTGCGATCATCCGTCTGGCACAGAAGGGTAGAGCTGCGGGTATCCATGTTATAATTGCGACTCAGCGTCCTTCTGTGAATGTGATCACCGGTCTTATCAAGGCCAACTTCCCTACACGAATTGCTTTCCGTGTGCTTTCCGGAGCTGACTCCAAGACAATTCTTGACACCACTGGTGCTGAGAATCTCATAGGTAAGGGTGATATGCTGTACTATGCCGGTGTCAGGATGGAACGTATCCAGTGTGCCCTTGTGGACATGAAGGAAATCAAGAGAATAACAAAGGCGATTGAAGACCAGTCAGGCTACAAGCAGTGCTGCAGCACTCCTTACTATCTGCCGGTGCCAGTGTCTCAGGATGGTGAGGCCGGCGGAGGTGCCATCGATATGCAGAACATTGATTCTATGTTTGAAGATGCGGCACGTCTGGTGGTTACCAATCAGAAGGGATCAACATCGGATCTGCAGCGCAGATTGGGCATGGGATATGCCAGAGCAGGACGCGTAATGGATCAGTTGGAGGCTGCCGGAATCGTTGGCCCTCAGGATGGCGCAAAGCCAAGAAAGGTCCTTGTCGCGGATCTTTTTGAGCTAGAGGAACTGCTGGCATCATTCTTAAATTAGCTGAAATGAAGATTTTTAAAATTATAATGGCGACTGCATTGTCTTTATTGACGATGCAGTCGTTTGCGCAGACGCCATTAGAGTCCATGCGCAGGATGTTCTCGGAATATGCTGTCACAATAGACTGCAGATATGAGACCGAACTGCAGAATGTTCCCGTCACTGCCGAATTCAGCCTTGTAGTGCAGGGAGAGAAGTACAGATTGAGCGGAAACGGCCTTGAAGTCTATTGCAATGGAAAGACAGTGTGGACTGTTGATGAATCATCTTGTGAGGTGGTGATAGAGCCATGTTCCGGACCTGACCGTGATTATCTGGCCAATCCTGCCCTTTTGCTGATAGAACTGGAAACACTTTTCAATGTCACATCAGCAAAGCGCATTGACGCTGGCAGGGTAGAGTATGTTTTAGATGCTTCAGCCGAATGTGGCGTTACCAATGCCACTGTGGTTCTGACTTCAGACGGCATGATAGTCAGTGGTGAGTTCTCTCTTGAGGATGGCAGCATACTTGATGTTGACGTGCTTTCAATGAAAAAGACTGAAGAAAAACCTGCGTCTTTCTTCAGTCCTGACCGTAAGTTTACATCAGATTGGATCGTTACCGATCTGAGGTAGATTATTTCTTGCGGATGCATCGTACTGATGCTCCGAATGTATTGATGTCTCCTTTTGCAATCATCAGATCCGGCTGGTCGAATATGATGTATCTGTAATATGCCATGCCCTCTTCATCTGAGACCTCGTCTGCTGTCCAGAATGCTGCATACTCCTGATATCCCTTGAAGATTGCGTTCGGATAGCTGTATTCGATGTGTGCGTTCTCTTGCGGATCTGCGTTCTTCTGTCCGAGCATTGCAAATCCTGCTGCGATTGCTGACAGGCCTGTCTGGTTGGTTATGTCTCCCACAGAAGGCCAGTATTCCCACATTCTTGCTCCGTTGAAATATGCATTTCCCATCAATGCTGCAGCCACTCCGCTGATGTTGCCGTATGCCTCTACGTCTTCTGCACCTGCTGCATCCGCAAGAGCCATCCAGTCTGCTTCAGAAGGCAGGGTCCATCCCTCTGGACACACCGTAAGCGCTTCTTTGTAGCTGTAGAATCTTCCGAATACCTCGCTCATTGCTGTGCAGTTGCGGTATGGAGCGCCTGCTGCATGGTCGGCGATGTTTGTCATCATCCAGTCGTTGTCTCCTATGGTTGTGTAGTAGTATGTCTTGCCTCCTATCACTTCCTGTGACGATGCCTTTGATGCGATGCCAAGGTTTGTGATCGATTCTTCAAGACCTCCGCTCACGACAGTGCATTGTTTGCTGGCCGATACGTTGGAATATCCCTTTGCATAGGCATATGCATAGATTGAGAATGTCTTGAGTGAGTCAGGGAATGTGAATTCAAATGTTCCGTCGGATGGTTTTCCGTTGATATCCAGACCATTATCGTAGCGGGTTGTGTCGTTCTTGGTCATGGACGGTGTCACTTTCCAGAAGTAACCGATCTCCCCTCCGTCCGGATGTGTCACACCCTGCGGCTTCATTGTCAGCTTGGAGTGTGGTGCAACATATGCCGGTACCGAGAATTTAAGAGATCCGTTGACTGACGGTGCTGTAGATGTCTCCTCATCTTTCTTGCACGCGATAATGCTCAGCGCCAGTGCTCCGGCAAGAATGAAAAGGCTCAGTTTATTAAGATTCATTTTATACCTCTGTTTTTATTAAATAAACGCACAAAGATGCGCATTTTAATTTGAAAATCCGCTAAATTTGTACAAATACTTTGCCCCCAATTCTATGAAGAGGATATTTTTTTATTTCATTCTTGTTTTTTCCCTTGCCGTTTTTTCATCATGTGAGGAGCGAGACAGATACATCACCATCCAGGGTTATGCTCAGGGAGGAGTGTACTCCGTCACTATAAACCTCAAGGGTGTCGATGTCGATAAGCAGGAAATTGCAGATTCGGTTGATGCGATTCTGGAGCATATAGATACGACCTTGTCAGGATACAACAGGAATTCTCTTCTCAGCAGATTCAATGACAGTCGCGAAATCGTGCCTAACGATCTGTTCATTGACGCGTATGAGATAGGCCGCAGAATCTATGAGGAGACAGGAGGTGTCGTCGACGTGGCAAGTGCCGGGCTATATGATCTCTGGGGATTTGGCTTCAGGACTGGCGAGATGCCCACTGATCAGGAAGTGGAATATGTCAGAGAAAATTCCGGATTCGGAAGATGCATAAGTTCATTGAGAGGACATCATGGACCTCTGTCCTCAAAAGATATCATGGTCGAGGAAACCGGTGCATATCCACAGTTGAACTACAATGCGATTGCCCAGGGCTATAGCTGTGATCTTGTGGCAGAGTATCTGTATTCCATCGGAGTGAAAGACATGCTGGTCAATATCGGTGAGATATTCTGTGACGGTCTCAATCCTTCAGGCCAGCCATGGACAGTCGGCATAGATAAACCGGTGGATGGAAACAACGAGCTCGGCGCTCAGCTTCAGGGCGTCTTCAAAGTCCCTTCGGGACCTCATGGAGTTGTCACATCAGGCAATTATCGAAAATTCTACGTCAAGGACGGTAGGAAATATGCCCATACGGTGGATCCTCGTACAGGTTATCCTGTCTCTCATTCTTTATTGAGTGCGACTGTTATCGCTTCTGATGCGATGCTTGCTGATTCATATGCCACATATTTTATGGTGGTAGGACTTGAAGAGTCAAAGAAGTTCCTTGAGTTGCGTACTGACATGGAAGTGTGCCTGATCTACGACGAAGAAGGGGAGTTCAAGGTATGGCATACTCCGGGCTTCCTTATGCAGGAGTAATGATTGCTACATCGTGGAGATGACCTCAAGTGAATGCCTCAATGCCTGTGTGAGCCATTCTGTAATATAGATTATCGCATCAGGGCAGCATCCCATAGCCGTCAGAGTTACAGACAGTAATGCTGACGGTATTATTATTCCCGCCAGTGGCAAGGCTATCAGGTTGGTCAGCAGAAAATACTGCGGGAAAGTTCCGAAGTAATGCCAAGCCAATGGCCCGGTCGTGATCTGACATGAAATAGACAATGCTGCCGATTCCCATACCCATTTCAAGCCCATCCATTTGTTCTTCCACATCTTTTTCAGGACAGGATAAATGAAGGCTATTCCAAACATGGCGGCATAAGAGAGCTGGAATCCTATGTCGGCTGCTGCAGTCGGATCGAATGCCAGATGCAGCATCATTGATACGGCGAGAACACCTTTCAGACTGACCGTTCGACCAGCCATTTCAGCAGTCTCCTTTACGACAATGAATATGTATGCCCTTGTTATTGAGGCTCCTGCTCCGGTAGCCAGAGTGTATGCACCGCATGTAATCATTGTCAGCAGGGATTTTATGATGCGTGCGGTCATGCTCTTGCCGGCAATGGACAGCAGTCTGGATATGATGCCGTATATGATGCCCAGGTGCAGTCCCGACAGGGCAAGAATGTGTGATGCCCCGCTGTTTCTGAAGGCCTCCGCCGTTTCCGAAGATATTCCCGAACGGTCTCCGGTCAGCAGAGCCTTGATGATTCCGTTTGTCTGACTGTCTTCAAAAGCCATGCTGTCTATCAGTTCCCCCATTCCCCTGCCTGCTTTCTCTGCTGCCGCAGACAGCCATCCGTCGGTCTGAAGGGCGCTGACTTCAAGCTCTGCCCCTGATGCCCCTGTGAATATGCCGCATGAGAGGGCGCAGATGACGATAAGTCCCCATTGCACACGCGGATCCCAGCTGCGTCTGTCATGATGCAGCAGCATTATCACCGGCAATAATGTCATTGCCAGGGAAATGGTGTGATATGTCGGTTTGATGATGCAGGGGGAACCCCCTGACAAGACGGCTGCCATGACTCCGGCAGCGAAAGGGAACGCAAATCCTGCAATCTCTCTCTCCACTCTCATTTCGTTCCTATTTTTTGCTAAAGTAGTTATTATTTTTGTAACTTTGCGTAGATATACCCGAATACAAAATAAAAACTATATAAAATGATCATTTTAGTACTCAATTGCGGTAGTTCTTCTTTGAAATATCAGCTTCTTGATATGAAGAACGACGAAGTTTATGACCTTCTTGCGAAGGGTATCGTAGAAAGAATCGGAATGGAGACAGGATGTCTCAAGCATCAGGCAACAGATAAGGAAAAGCTCGTGAAGGAGCTTCCTATCGAGAATCATACAGTTGGTATCCAGGCTGTTCTTGATGCGCTTCTTGACAAGGAGTATGGCGTGCTGAACACTCTTGAGGATATCGAGGCTGTCGGTCATCGTGTGGTACATGGAGCAGAGGAGTTTGTCTGCAGCCAGCTCATCACAGACAAGGTAATCGACCAGCTCAAGAAATGCTCGGTGTTCGCTCCGCTTCACAACCCGGCTAATATTCTGGGAATCGAGGCTGTGACTGCCGTTCTCCCTACAGTTCCTCAGGTCGGTGTGTTCGACACTGCCTTCCATCAGTCAATGCCTGCGTATGCATATATGTACGGCCTCCCATATGAATATTATGAGAAATATGGTATCCGTCGTTACGGATTCCATGGTACAAGCCACAAATATGTATCTGCAAAGGGTGCAAAGTTTGCTGGTCTTGACATCAATAATTCAAAGATCATCACCTGCCACCTCGGCAACGGTAGTTCTATTGCAGCAGTCGTAAACGGAAAATCCATCGACACAACAATGGGATTCACTCCGCTCGAGGGCCTTATCATGGGAACACGATGTGGAAGCGTAGACCCTGAGGTTGTGACATACATCCAGGAGAAAGAGGGCCTTTCAGCAAAGGAGATGAGTGCAATTCTCAACAAGAAGAGCGGTTTCCTTGGCCTTTCATGCTTCTCATCTGACGCACGTGACCTTGATGATGCAGCCAACGAAGGCAATCCAAAGGCTAAGCTTACTCTCAAGAAACTCACTTATGATGTTACAAAGTACATCGGAGCTTACACAGCTGCAATGAATGGCGTCGACCTCATCATCTTCACAGGTGGTATCGGTGAGAACAACAGCCGTCTGCGCCGCAGAGTGTGTGAAAACCTCTCTTACCTCGGTGTGAAGTTCGACTATGACGCAAACGTTGTAAGAGGAGTCGATACAATCATCACTCTCCCGGATTCTAAGGTGAAGGTCGCTCTCATCACGACAAATGAGGAGCTGATGATCGCGCGCGACACTATGAACATCGTTCAGAACGAAGAAGAATAATTTAATGGGGACATTGCAAAATGTCCCCATGTCGTTTTGCTTTGTCATTTTGCCTTGTCATTTTGCCTTGTCATTTCGACTGAGCGAAGCGAATGGAGAAATCTTAAGTATATGTTTACAAAATTCGAACAGATCTATGCCGAACTCAACAGCCGCGGCAATAGAAAGAGAATGGTGGCAGCCTGGGGTGTCGACAGTCACACTGTAGCAGCTGCCGGTAAGGCTGTAGAACTGGGACTTGCTGATGTGACTCTTGTGGGTGATGAGTCTATGATTGCAGCAGCATGTAAAGAGGAAGGAGTTGATCTCGCGAACTTTACTGTCGTTCACAACCCTTCTGAATTGTCATCTGTGGCTCAGGCCGTGCAGATGATTCGTGACGGCGAAGGTGATTTCCTCATGAAGGGACTATGCTCTACAGACAAGTTCCTTCGTGCGATCCTCAACAAGGAGACAGGTCTTCTCCCTCCGAAAGGCACATTGACTCATTGTACTACTCTTGAGATTCCTGCATACCATAAGCTTCTTTTCGTGGGTGACGTTGCCGTGATTCCAGCACCGGACCTCAAGCAGAAGCAGATCATCATGGAGTGTCTTGTAAAGACAGCGAAGGCTGTGGGTGTGCAGACACCTAAGGTCGCTATCCTTGCAGCCACTGAGCAGGTGCTTCCAAGTCAGCCGGCTTCGCTTGAGGCTGCATTGCTTGCCAAGATGGCGGACAGAGGTCAGATAAAGGGATGCATCGCTGACGGTCCTCTGGCTCTTGATGTAGCCATCGATATGGAGTCGGTGCAGATCAAAGGCCTCGTGAGTCCTGTTGCCGGTGATGCAGACTGCATCCTGTTCCCTAACATCGAGTCAGGAAACGTATTCTATAAGGCAAACTCAAAGCTTGTTCCTGGAGTACGTCAGGCAGGCATCCTCGTTGGAGCCAAGGTTCCGTGCGTGCTTTCAAGCCGTGCAGACAGCATTGATACAAAACTCAATTCTATCGCTATAGCTGCGATGTCAGTTAAATAATCCTGTCATCCTGAGCGAAGTCGAAGGATCTGTAAAACATGAAATTATGAAGGGCAGAATTTTAATAATCAATCCAGGTTCGACCTCTACAAAGATTGGATTCTATGAGGATGGACAGCTGAGGTTT
>JAEIGA010010193.1_pt1 | contig 14238 bp, 16 predicted proteins | sample 9270691 | NCBI WGS metagenome assembly JAEIGA01 (sample SAMN17057246, study PRJNA624740) | gut metagenome | biome: biome; isolation source: fecal sample | host: Bos grunniens | place: China: Xizang | collected 2019 | reverse complement strand
TTTCATTTGTATCTGATGCACTTGATTCATTAGTTCCACTTGAATGGCTAGTACCTTCAATATTAGAATTAAGTGTTTCTTCACTATTTCTTTTTGTATCATAAGTTTTTACATAGTCAACATTGTATATAATGTTAAAGTCCTGGTCACAAGTAAAGAACATTTGGTTATAATAAGGCATAATCTCATTCATAGATATTTCTAGCTCGTCCAAAAATCTTCCAAAAGTTTCAAAACCAATTTCACGATATTTATAATAATTTAAAATCTTTTTATTTAACTCTTCCCTAGTTGGTATGATATTAGGTATATGTTCATTTTTAGATTTTGCTATATACATAGGATAGGTTGATAATGCTTTATCAATTTTTTCTTTTGCTATAGGATCATTTAAAAGTTTTCTAAGTTCAATAGTGTATTTACTCATTTTCTTCACCATCCAAATCCTGAATATCAACATCATCAATTTGACTTCTAATTTCAACTTTTATATCAAGTCCGTATTTTTCATTTATTAACTTACATGCATTTTCTCTTGCTTTAAGCATAATATAACAAGCCATTTCAATTTGTGAATTGTTAGCATCAACTTCACTTGTAACTAAACGTTCCCTTTTATTCATATTAGCATTATTAATTCCCAAGAAAGTCATACACTCATTCCAGATTTCATGTTTTTGGATTTGTAATTTATCAAATACAATAGGAGCATCAGTTTTTAAAACTTCAAATACACCTACATCCATCTGCTTATCTACATAAATAACAGGTTCATTTCCAGTAACTTGATTATATGCATTTTTAAGTGAAAGCTTTTGTTTATCACTACATTTAATCATAACTGGAGTTTTTTGTGCATTTATATTTACATCAATAGTTCTTGAAATACTTGCTAAATCATAAGCAAAAAGGTGAATAGTATGCGCTGTCGGAATCATATCATCATTATTTCTAATAAGGATACAATCAACATTGTTTATTAAATTCGTATTAGGAAAATAATTTGTACCATAAGGTCTTAATGAAGTAGGTTCATCATAATTATTAAATGTTCCAGAAGGATTGCATCTAGCAACCATGAACCCTTTTTCTTCATCTTTAAAAAATACGCATCTACCATCAATGAATAGAAATTTTTCAATCCATTTTTCATCAATTCCATTAGGCAGATTGCTCCATTTAAATATTGCTTTTGCGATCAAAGATAATCTTCTAAAATAATCAGTAAACTTTCTATCATTTAAAGATTTCGCAAAAGATTGCATATTAAGTAACTCTTCATTTTTCATATTATACCTCCTATCCAGTAACAGCACCTTCAGTTATTGCTATTCCATTTCCTAAATTATAATTTTGTATCTCATTAGCATTTCGCCAGTAAGTAACACCATTGTTATAACATCTTTTTATAATTTCCATATCCTTATTAGGTATAGCACCATCAATATTTACATCTATACATTTTGTATACCACCAACGAGCTCTGTGAGCACGATTTGGAGTTTTAACCATGTTTACTTTATATCCGAACATATCAAAATATTTATCAATTATTTTTGCATATTCTTGTTTTATGTTCATCATGTAGTAACTAAAATTACATTCACCATTTGAAAAAATTACATCACCACAGTTTAGATTTCCTTCTGCTTGAGGTGGAATTAAAGAGTGTTGATAAACTTGACCCATACTTGAGGCAATACCCATTGCACCACTTACGATAGCACCACCACCAGCAAGAGCACCTGCACCTGTAAGCGATAAGCCTACACCACCTACCATAGTAAGAGCACTACTTGCTACAGATAAACCAATATTAACACTATTTTGAGTAAGCCAATTTGTATATACATCAGTATTATAAGAACATACTGGATATTTACCAAGATTAAGTCCTTCACTATTATTTCTAGCAACACCTTTATAATTGACCGGTGCTGTTCTAATTGAACATCCTGGAGTTATTACCCCTTTAGTATTAAATTGAAATGATGCTCCTGTAAACTCTTCATATTTATAAATACCTTCAGAACCATTATTATTTGAAACTTTTAGATATTTATATGGGAATGTAAATAATTTTTTATTGCGTGGTGTATATCCATCAACATTGTTAAGCGGTTTTGCTATTGTAAATGTACCCATATCAGTTGCTGATACAGTGTTTAAACTTAATTTTTTATATGGGAAATTTGATAAAGATTCACTTGAAACCATAAAATCCCAGTCAATAGTACCATAATTAGTTAAATTATCAGGCACCATAAATATACCAGTTATGGAATCAACTTTACCTCTATCCTCATATACACTTAAAAAATATGATATTGCACCTTCCGTTGAAGTTGGCCCAATTAAGAAATAATCTACACCATGATAGATTCCATTTATTAATGATCCTGCATCTTTATTATTAAAACAGTCATAAGTAGCAGCTATAACAACATGTGCTGAACCAAATGAATTATCAAGTTTTGTTCCACAAATGTACTCACCACTTTCAAGATTTTCAGGAAGTGTATGAGCTCCAATTGTATCATCTGATACATGCTCCCTTTCAACAAATGATGGTTTTACAACAAAATCAAAAAACCAAGTTTGCATTACATCCGTTTCAATTTTAATTTCAGTCATTTTATCATTTATATAAGACATATCAGTTATAAAAGCATAAAACCATTTGTTATTATAGTAGGTATTTTGATACATAACATAGTTACAATTCCATAATGTATCAATGTGTTTTGGAACTCTTATTTTAAAATCTTTTCTCTGATAAGATAAATCAGTAAAAGAATGAATTATATTATTACTAAAATAAGTGTTTTGTTCGTTTTTATTCGTAAAAAACAATGTATTTTTATAATCATTTTCCAAAGGTACATTTAATAAATGTACCTTCGTTAGATTTTGATTCATTTAAATCACCTCTAGTCACTATAATTTTTTAGCATAAATTGAAAATGAAATTGATTTATCAGAAGTAGATGAATTATGTACTGTAATAACTCCGCCTTCTTTTGTTTTTTCACTTAATAGGAAAGTTAGTCCATTTGCAATATTATTTGCACCTCTTAAAGTTGGAATTACAACTTCAGGAATACTAGAAAATTCAGTTTGATAAGTAAATGGAATTTGAGTAAATCCTTCTTTAATAGCAGTAACAGTATTTGTTAAAAGAGTTTGTTCTTCTTTATTAAGAGCATATTCTTTTATTTTTTCTTTAAAGAAATTAAATCCACTTGCCACACCATTTTTAATAATAGATTTTATTAAAGTGATATTTTGATAAATTCCTGAATTAACACAATCAAAGAAATATGTATTTTCATTTTGATTTGTAAGGAAAATAGTACCACCGCTTATAGTAATTGATCCTCCACCTTCAGCATAAATAACATTTGCATCATTATATTTATTAATTTTCTTAAATAATCCATATACACAATTATTTAGTGTTATACTTGAATAATCACTTAATCTAATAGCATTACCAGAACATTCTAAATAACAATTATTAAATGTAGTATTTAAGTTAGAAGTTAGTAAAATTCCTCTTGCTTCACTTCTAAACTCTACATTATTAAATACATTATTAACTGCACCATATCCGCCAGTAACTTTTAATTTTAAAGAGTAGTCATTACCTTTAATAAATCCATTATTGAAAATATTATTATTAAAATAATCTTTTGAATCTATATCAATACCGACATTGCAGTTATCAGTGTATAAGTTATTAAAGACATTAAACATAGAACCAACTGATTTGCTATCACCAATTTTAAATCCTATATTTGAATCTTTTACATATAAATTTTCATATTTTGAATTTATTACATAAGTAAGTTCAAATCCTATGTTAGCTCCTACAACCATAATATCTTTTAGATTAAATTTAATATCATTTGTATTTGTAGATCCTTGTTTAATTGCTGTAAAATCATTTGTTTTACATTTAATAACTGAACCTGATTCATTGTAAATATTTGAAGGTACACCAATAAGAGTGCATCCATTTAAAATAAGAGGCTTACTAATTAAATAAGTTTTATTTTGAAGATTAACTACTCTATTAGTTAAGTTTGCCATGTCAATAGCTTTTTGAATTGCTATTGTGTCATCACACTCTCCATCCCCAGTTGCATCATAATCTTCTGGATAAATAACAATATTAACTTTATCTTCCATTAACTTAATAGTATTTAAAACAGCACTTGTTATAATTTCATCAAGTTCACCAGTTTGATCCATTGTATCTAAAAGTTCACGAATTTCATTAGTTAAATTAGTTTTTAAATAAACAACGGCATCTACAATTTTACCTTCAGCGATTAAAAGTCTTGCGTCAGTATCTTTAATTAATGTATCAAGTTCTCTTCTAAGTTCTCTAATTAAAAGTTCAATTTCATTATCTTTTACTTTTAAATTGTTTTCATCACATAATTTACTCATATATTACACCTCACTTTCTACAACATCAGATATTTTAGTATATTCAAATACAACATACACTGTACCAGCGTAATAATCATTTGGAGAACCTGCTATATAAATAACACCTGTGCCACTTGCTAAAGATGCTTCGGCTCTTATATAATTGTCGGCACTTTCATAAGTATTAAGTGGTTTATACCTAACACCTGAATTTGGTTTTAGGTGTGAAATGCCGTTATTAATCCAAAAATCTTCTATATCAGTTGTATCACCTAAATTAATTTGTAATTGAGTAGTTGTAAGTTTAGTTGCAATGTACATTTTTCTATAAATTGGTTTTTTATTATGCCAAACACCAACAATAGTTTCTTCAGTTGAATAAGAATTACCATTTCCTAAATCCCAAGCTTTTATTTTATCTTCTGTAATAGAGTCAAGCACTTCTTTATTATCATGAGTATGTATATTATTTATTTGTTCAGATAAAGCACTAATATTATTAGCATTATTAGTAACATTATTATTTGTAGTTTCTAAATTTGTATTTAAATTAGATATATCAGATTCATTTTTTGTAATATTAGAGTTTGCTGTATTTAATCCAGTTGCTATTACTCCTATATCATATGAATTACTTGAAACATTTTCTTTAACGTTTGCAAGTTCTTCATTTATTACAATCGTAGATGTTTTATTTTCTTCTATTTTAGTATCTAAATTATTAGCATTTTCATTAACAGCAATAAGTTCAGTTTCAATATCAGTTATACTTTTTCTAGCTTTAGCATCTTTTACTTCAAATCCATTAAAATGGCAAAAACATTTTGTATTATCCATAATTATTCACCTCCAATAACCTTTTCAAGTATTAATTCTTCAGTTACAATATCATGCTTTAATACATAAGTTGTATTTTCAAGTGTAACCACTCTACTATCAAGTTCATCATATTTTGTATTTAAAGATCCTATTGAATTTAAAATGGTTTCATCAAGTGTACCATTTGCAACCATTTCATCTAAAATACCCTGAATACTAGCATCCAAATTATTTCTAATTTCAATAAGTAAATCATCAATTTTAACATCTTGCTCTTTAATTTGTTCAGCATGATTTTTAATTAATAAATTATATTCATCTATTTTCATATCAATCGTTTTAATATAGTTATTAACAAGTGATATTAAACATGTTTTAAATTCTTCATTATCTTTTTTATCACTTTCAACATAATTAGTTATAGAAATATTAATATCATCAGCGAATTTATTATATTCTTCAATTAGTTCATTCATTTTTCCATAGATGTGAGCTGTTTGTTCTAAAATAGTACCATTTTCAGAATCATAAAATCCTGGATGAATATCTGTTAAAATCCATTTTGGTAGTAATCTAATCATATTTTTACCTCCTTTAAAAAATTAAGGAGTCGTGGATTATTCCACCACTCCTATTTTTAATTATTCTCCAGCAACTTTAAATGCAACTGCATTTACAAGTGGGCTTGCTGAAATTGTTTGCCAATGATGTAAGATATAATTTTCATATAATCCTTCACCATTTTCAAATCTTCTTAATTGATATAAATCATCATAAATTTGAGTAAATGATTTATCAATAACCATTGCTCTAATGTTTGCATCAGGGAAAGCATCAACAACAACTTTTCTAGCAAGGAATTCTTGTTTAGTTAAATTGAAAGCATTTGCAAGTACATCTACATCAATAGCAACATTAGTTGCATTATCAATGATAATGATTTGTTCTTCAATTTCACTAAATGTAATTACTGGTTCAGTATCAGTTTTTTGAACTTCTAAATAACCATTGTATTCTTTTGAAGGGAATACCATTCCAGAAGAAATTGTTTTAATAGCTTTAATGAAACTTGTAGCATTTGCACCTGATACAACAGGATCATCAACAGTAATTACTTTCATGTATTTTTTATCAATAGCATCAGCAAGTAATTTTTTGAATAGAATAAATTCATCATAATTATCACCATTGTATAAAGATGAAATAATTAAGTTGTAAAGGTTTTGTAAATCACCATAACTTCTGAATGCTTTTGCTAGCATTTCAGTTGAAATACTTACTTTATATTTATCTTTACGATTCATTTCATGATAAATTGCTTTTACATCTGGAAGATTTCTTTTTAATAAATCAACACCATCTGGATCAAAAGTTTCGGCTTTAGCATAGTTAACAAAGATTTCTTCAACTTTATCAGCTAAAGGTTTACTACCTTTTTTAAGTATTGCTAAAGGGTTATTAAATATTTTATTATGTACATATGTAAAGGCAACCTTATTCATAAGAGCACTTGTAAATTCATTTGCTAAATTTACATCAGCAATTAAAGCTCCACCAACATCAGCAAGATTTGTCTTAGTAGCCTCAGGAACTCTTGACTGATATTCACTAGATGCATTACTTCTAATAGTATTAAGCATTAATTCTAAATTCATAATTTATTCCTCCTTTTTTATTTGAATAAATCTTCAAATTTTAATTTCTCATCTGATTCATCTTCTAAACCAGTTGAATTTTTATTTAGTTCTTTTTGAGTAACATTTACTCCAGTTTTTAAAAATAAATCCATATTAACTTTTTGTAATTTATCAATTTGTTCTTTATCTTTAACTTTTGATTCATTTAAGGTATTAATTTCTTTATTTAAAGTATCCATATTATCAAATATGTTTAAAATTTCATCTTCTAATGATGTAAGCTTTTCAATTCTATCCACTTGATCCTCACAAGTTCCAATCTCTTTTATAATATTAATTAATGATTCTTTATCCATGTTTTCCTCCTATTAAATAAAATAAAGTTAAATTTATTTTTCTTTTTTCGTGAAGTAGGAGTCGGGATTGGGTTATCCCCTAATAGATAGGTATACCATTTTTGTCCTAAACTTGCTCTATAGGCTTGATGTTCTTCTGATTGGTCGGCCGGTCTTTCGTAACATAGTACAAATGCTTTTGCTAGTTCAGTAGCAGGAAGAGTTGATTTTGAAAAATCTTCAAAGCTCATTCCAGCATAACGACCAACGCCAATCCACTGAATATTATTATGAATTTCATAAATAATTCTAGATAAATTATTATCCATAGTTGATGGATCTACATCATCCCCAACCCAAGTGGTATATTTGGTGTAAGGAGTCCACTGAACTAAACCATAACCATGACCTGAAGAGTCGCCACCAACTCTATCAGATTGCCATCTTCCAGGATTAATAGAAGATTCAACCTCCATATTTCCAAGCATTCCAGCAATAGCATTTATAGTCCATCCCATTTCAGATAAATATTTATATATGTAAGTTGCGTTTAATTCCATTTGAGCCTGCGTAAGTGCATTACTTGAATTAAAATCATTTCCATAATACCATCCAAGCGAGCCATGTCTCATTGTTACAGCCATTAGATTTTAAGTTCCATTCCTATTTCAATTAAATCTGGATTATCTCCAATAACATTTTTGTTATTTGCATAAATCTCTTGCCACGTTTTACCATATCTTTTTGCAATTTTTGAAAGGGTATCACCTTTTTTAACTTTATATGTAAATGTATGTAATTTTAATTTTTGACCTACAATAATTAAATCTGGATTAATTATATTATTCATTTTTACGATAGCATCAACAGTTGTACCAAACTTTTTTGCAATTTTTGAAAGGGTATCACCCTTTTTAACGACATAAATATTCTCTTTTGTATCTACGTTATTAATCTTATTTTTTGAATAATCAATATAATTAAGTTTTCCATGACGAATCCAATAACCAACACAAGAACCATTTTTACTTCTTCTGCCAGTTGAATCAATACTACTTTTTAATACTTTTCTATCCCACGCAGCAGTACATTCAATTACTTCACCATTACCTATATAAATACCTACATGCCCTGGCATCCATAAAAGTTCGCCAACTTCAATTTTAGAAAAATCACTTGATACATCAGAACATCTTTTTAAAATATTGTTAGCATCATCATCATAAACACCATTTGATAAATAATTTGCTCCACCGTGTGCGTGAGCTTTATTTTCATTCCATCCCCACAAAACGGCTTTTATTAAAATTACACAATCAAAGTTCCAAGCAACACCATTCCATTTGGCCCATGATCCACCACTTACACTATAATAAGTAGTTTTCAAATTTAAGATATGATTTAGTTTATTAATAAAATCATTAACTTTCATGATATTCACCAATTTTCGTTTCAATTCCAGACAATCTTTCATTCATAATTGAAATATTTGTTGATAGACTTGCTAGAGTTTCACTAATAGATTTCATTGTCGTTGACTGAAAATAAATTAAATAACCTACACAGACAACAGCAATTCCATTACTAGAAATTAATTCTACTAACTCTGTCATACTACCATCCTCCATTATTATACCTATCTAATTTAATTATATTAAAAATTAAAAAAATTGTCAATATTTTTATTGACAATTAAAAACAAGTTATGTTATAATATGTGCTTTTATTTTTCATCTTTAAATGAATCCAAAAAGTTAGTAATTTCATTGTTCAAATCTCTTTTACCTTCATGCTTTTTTACTTTTGATAAATCTATGCCTAATGATTTAAATTGTATTGAATTTATTTCAATTTCAGTTGTATTCATATTTTTATCTACGATTAAAAGTTTTAACATAGTCATAATATCACCATCCTATAAATTCATAGTCATCTGAATTATTTCATAAACCAAATTTTTAATATTCATATTTGAAAACCTTACATTTCCCAGTTTATAATTTTCAACAAATATTTTAAAACTTGTATTTCTATTTCTTGATTTTAAAAACATTGTATTAGGTTTATGATCCTTCATAGTTATTGAATAGTTAGGTACAAATGTAGGATCATATGAATCAGTTACATACATTTTACCTTCAATAAAATCAGCAAACACGCCAAAATGATGGTCTTTATAAGTCATACTAAAAAAGTATCTCGCTTTTGGTGATTTCTTTTCAATAAAGGTTTCATCATCCAATAAAAATTTATTTTCAATAGAATAATCAGCATATTTAGTCCCAAGAACTAAAAGCCCAAATTCAGTATTTTTCTTTTTATCAATAAATTTTTCGTTTCTTACATCTTCAACTAAAATAGGCTTAGAAGGATGTTTCCATATCCATTTACCATTTTTGTCTTGTTTAGTTGGCATCTTTAAATCAAAAAATAAAAAGTATGGATTCGTAACAGATAAGGCATTTGCAAGCATAAATAAAATAACTCTTTTATGTCCGGTTCCTGGTCTTGCAATAGTTTCATAAAGATTTAAAAGTTTAACCGGTTCTTCAGCTAAATACATTTGATGTCCTTTATCCAGTAAAAATTCATCAAATATTAAAGTTGTAATATTTGGATATGATATTGATTTTTTATTACTTGCTGTAGATAAAACAAATCCATATCCAGCAATATCTTTATCAGTCCATTTAATTTTAGGATTGCTAGTTTTTAATCTGATATAAAAATGATTTCCTTCAGTTTTAAATTCATAATCAGGATATTCATGTTCAATATCTTTAAAAAATTGTATCATTGGTTCTTTTAAATCATCTTTATATCTTCTAATATATCCAAATTGTTCTTTAGTTTTTATAAACTTATCAATAGCCCATCTTTTAGCACCGTAAGTTTTACCACCACCACGATTTCCAACTATAACATTAAATAAAACATTATGTGTTAAGGTTAAATTAGGATTCCAAAATATTGATGTATCTATTTCATTCATACAATCCTCCTTTTATTATTTTAAAATAATTAAATAAAAAAGAGACAACAATGATTTATTTAGTTAGTCTACCACAACCACTATTGTTGTTGAGGCTCTTCACCTGGTATTACCAACAACAATTACTAAATAATTAATCAATGTTATCTCTATATAACAATTTTACACCTCTTTAATTGTAAAGTCAATATCAGCAATAACCACTCCACCAGTAACCATTTTAGGTTGTTTTTTACCTTCATAACTTGCACCAATTTTAAAATTGCTAAATGTTACTTGTTTATAACAGCTTGTAGGCATTCCTGCAACTGTTATTTTTAATTTATAAAATCCCTTTTTATCTTTTGAATATAAAAAATCATTTTCGCTTTTAATGCCTTTTAAATAATCATCTTCTGATATTATTTCATTTTCTATATAACATTTTTGTCTTAAATATTTACCACGACTAAAATTCATTTCGTGATCCCACGCACCTAATTTAGTGGAATCAATTTCAAGTCCTTCAGGAAGAGAAAAATCATCACTTACACAATGAAGAGAATCAGTATCAGCATAAACAAATTCTATTTTAGATAATCCCTTATTATAATTATCTGTTATTGTTTGAGCCGCCTTTATTGTTTTAAGTCTCGCATAGCTTGTTATAAATGATGCCATTGCAACATAAACACCATCTTTATAAGTAGTATCGCTATCTTTATATGCCACAACATCATTTTCAGTATCTAAATACGGGATCTTACTTCTAATTTTAGTATCAGTTCCAAATTTACCATATAAAGAATTTAAAAATAATTTGCTAATTAAATAAAGTCCGTGATTCCCTTCTTTTTTAGCATTTATTTTATTATTACTCCATTTATCAATGTATTCATTAAAAAGTCCTCTACTACTTTTGAATTTCCAGCCAGATAAATAGTCAATGTTGAACACATCATATTGTTCAAAAAATAATTCTAAATCTACGGAATTAAGACATAAAACAACCTCTTCATCACCACTTGATTTAAGATATTCATTTCCTCTAAATCCAAAACCACTTTTAATTTGAATAGTTGGAATTTTACCCTTTTTAATTTCAAATTGACATCTAAACATTTGAGTATATAAAGGATATATTGGATCATCTTCATATTTACCTTTAAAAAATATAGGAGTGCCAAAAGGTAGATATTCATAATACATAACTGAAGGATATAAACTATTTACATCCAGTACAATTCCATTTTTAATTTCTTTACCTTCAAATTTTGGATTTAAATAGGTAAATCCACCCTTATAAGATTGTTTTACATCTTCGTGAAATTTTGGTGGTGGATAATACCTTTCAAAACTTCTTTTGGTTATTAGGTTTCTATATTCATTTAAAGCACATGAACCAATAGTCATTTTATTTAAACCCTGGCTATAAAAATACTCAATAGCATATGTAACTATTTGAATATCATTAATTAAATACTCTTCCTCTTCTTTTGTAAGAGGAGCTCCTAATGGCAAATCATTATGAGCATCATAATCAATTTTTAATTTACTAATAGGAAGTTTAAAACTTTTTGCGATTGCATCAACTGATAAAGGTATTAATTTATACGAGTCTTGAAAAGTAACTTTACTTACTTTTTTACCTTCTTTAATAAAAATTACTTCAATTTGATAATATAATCCTTTATCACTAATTAACGTGTTAAAAGTGTTTGTTGCTCTATCTTCCTGTTCAGTTGTATGTTTAAAACCATTTTTAAATAACCAGTATAAAATAAATTGACCATCAAATTTCAGATTATGAAAAAATATTTTAGGATTTGATTTTCTCTTTTTACACCAATTCATAAATGAATCAATAGTCGTGCCAATGCTAATATTATCTTTATTTCCTACTTCACAAATTCCCCAAGCCCAAACACGACAATCTTTTGCATTTGTTGTTGTTTCAAAATCAGCCACAAATGTTTCCATAATCTCACCTACCTAATAATTACCTTTTTGGAATCCAAGCTGCTTTTAAAGCCATTACATAACTTTTATATTGTTCTTCATCTGGAGGATATGCAGGATCAAATGCACCACCTTCAGATTCAAATTTTTCTAAAAACTCTTTTATATCTATTTTTCTAATATAATCAATTACATCTTTTATATCTTCTTCGTTATAATTTCTAAGTAATGTATTTATAAATGTTTCTTTTACTCTAAAATCTCTTTTACTAAAGAAATCAGATTGTGATTCATTCATAACTACTTTCCATTTTTTCTGTAAATCTCTTCTATCCATTGACTTCGTTAAGCCTTGCATAGGTTTTAAGGCATTTTTTGTAATTTTACCCATACCAATATCGCCTTTAGTATAACCTAATTTATCACCACGTGAAGTCATTTCTATATTTTCAAGTTCATTTAACCTTTTTTCTCTTCTTCTATTGATAATACCAATTCTTCTATTAATTTCTTTTCGTTGCCATTTTGTGATTAATAAGTTATTATCATTATTAGGAATAACCTCTAATTCTTCAGCCCCTCTTTTGGTAAATCTTTTTAAGGCATTAATTTCTCTTTTTAAATCTTGTCTTGTGTTTATCAGTTCTTTTAGTTGCTTTACCGATAATTTATCTGGTAAAGCATTTTTTATTTGAGGATTTTTCTTTTCAATTCTTTTAATTTTAGCATTGAAATTGCGAACCGCTTTTGTTAGTTCTTCATGATCCTTAGATTTCCACTTAATTTGATGATATTTTGCCATTCGTATTTACCAGAATCATCTTCAATTAAAAACCCTCTTTTTTCTATAGTAGTGTAAAGTTTTAAATCAGCTAGTAAATCCAGTTCAAGACTAATACCAAATCTTTTTGATAATGAGTTATTTATTACTTTTCTATTTTCTTCTAATTTATCTACAAATTTTGTTTTATATAAATTTGATGAAAATGTATAAGTAATTCTTTCATCATTGTAATTTACTGAAATTTTGTGAGGTGATACATTAAAGTCATATGCTACACCACTTCTTGTAAGTTCCATTTAAAAACTCCTTATTTGTTTTCTTTAAAATACCCTCTTATAAAAGGCTGTTTGTCATTTTCAACACGATTATAATATGCAATAACTTTATCACTCTCTGTAGAACCAGATAAATATCTTACTTCTTTTTTAGAAATGTTTTCCCATAGGATACAAATTTTTTCACCTTTTTTACCATCTTTAGATTCATAAATTTGCACATCAGGTTCTTTTGGATTTTTCTTATTTGTATTAAAAAATCCCACAAGTTTCATATCAATAGTATCTTTACCAACTGTTTTCCCAGTTAAATATTCACCATTTTTACCTTGATGTTTCCATAATACAAAACATTCATTTTTGTTATATTGTTCTTGTTTTTCTTCAATAGTTGCTCTCATTTTTAATCCTCCTTGTCTATTGAAAAAATAATATCACATAACATTTAAATTTGTATGTGATAGTAGTGTCATTTTATAAACACTACTCAGTCAACAAAAAAGGTTATGGTGAGATTATAAAATTGTTGACTGAGTACAATTTACAAAAATAAAAATAGACCAGTTAAAAAAGTATTACATTAGTTTATATTAGTTTACAATTTTAAAATATTAGTTGGTGATAAGTATTCAACTGGTCTAGTAACTTTTAAAGTTACATGAGCTACACGAACAATTTAAAAACTATTAGAAGGGCTATCTTATTAAAAAGACATAATATATATAGATACGAACAACCATATTAGTTCATGTAGCTTAGGTAACCTAAAAATTATATTCTTTATTCCTCCTACCATCTAAATTAATTATAATCCTTTCTTGTAATAAAGTCAATAATTTCTAATACATTTTTACAACTTTACATTATACATTTTACATTCATATAATACTATGTTACAATCAATTCAGAATTTATAAATAGATAAGACATTACACTGTAGTACTAAAGTAGGATTTTTGATATAAGATCCATTTTATTTTAGCAAGGTCAAATCCTTCCAGTTTGTCAATAGTCCATTTTA
>JAEIGA010010192.1_pt1 | contig 14238 bp, 15 predicted proteins | sample 9270691 | NCBI WGS metagenome assembly JAEIGA01 (sample SAMN17057246, study PRJNA624740) | gut metagenome | biome: biome; isolation source: fecal sample | host: Bos grunniens | place: China: Xizang | collected 2019 | reverse complement strand
GCCTATAAAAAGGCGAACAAACTGTCCCTTCGTGTATGTTGGATTAGGAGTGAAAGTTCCAGCAGAACTTGAACTTTGTCCAATTTTTTCAAGTGGAGATGCTCCTGTGAACTGCAGCGACTTTGCCGAATTTTCCCTGTCATTAAAAGTGAAAGTGGCATCGTTCAGGTAAGCATAACCGCTTCTTGCAAAAGATGCCTTAAGCATCGTTTGGTTGTTCGTTGTTGAAACTTCATCCCATATCACATGAAGTTTTCTCATGTGCTTAATGTCGTCCAGAACTTGACCCAAGTTTAAGACGTTCAGACTTTCAACACTGACACTCCACGATTTGCTTACTACAGATGGCATTGACGAATTGCCAACATCATCCTTAGTACTTGCGTCTTCCGTATTATTGTTTAGCGTCACTGTGCAATTTGTGGCCATTGCAATAACAGTTATCGAAGAGCCTTCTGTCGCAATGATTCTAAAATTTTGACCTTTGAGCGTTGCCATAATTACTGGTTTTTAATGATGTCAACTTGCAGGTAGAATTTGCCATCTTCTCGTGAACGGCCGATAGCACCTGCTGCATACCTTGTATCTGCGGGCAAATTGTTTACCATCTCTGCGAGTTCTTCCCGCGTGTCAGCCTTGAGAATCACCGTGCCTTTTTCGCGCAATTCTTCTGCTGCAGTCACTTGCTCGCTTACGGAAGGAACAACCTCTCCTACTTCTGTGTTAAGAATCTCGTCCATATCTAATCTGTTAAGTCGTTAATAACTTCGCACTGGTAATGCAGCGTGTCGTAATAGCAGGGCTTTGTCCAGTCCCATGCAATGCCATCGTTGGTAAGCGAAAGAAGCGATGGTGCTTCATCCATTCGCTCCATGTATCTCGCGATTGCCCGGCGAACAAGTCTCCTGAGTCGTTTCACCTCGTTTGGGCTGATTGCTACAATTTCGACGCCAGCCTGAACATTGTCGTACATACTTTCCCACTGCTCATCTTTAGTACCTTGTTGGTTCTGCAGAGAATCGTCTGTGATGATTATGTACGGCAGAGGCGTGTTGTCAGCATCCATCGGCGGAACCTCTATGCACGTAGAGTGAATGCCGCCTTGAAGGCTCGAAAGCTCTGCGTCCGCTCTGATTGCCTCGTATATGATTTCGTCAAGTTCTGCCATTGCATTTCCAGTTTTGATTTGTTACTATCACCTCGGGAGAGGCTTGCGGACTAACCGGCTGTCATCTCGGTCGCATGTCCGCAAACCCGGGAACTATGAAACCTCCCAAGACTGATTTCAGATTATGACTGAGGTGCAACCAACTTGATAAGCTTGAACGCCTGCGGCTTGCCAGATTTGTTGGAGTTGACCTTGCTTGAAAGTTCTGTAAGGCTGTAGTCTGTGGCCATGCCCAACGCAATAACGCCTCTGTCAAAGTTTTCTTGGCTTGTTCCGTCAATGTTGAACTGCATTTCATCATACTGTTGCTCCGCCAAATAGTCAAAATGGCCAAGCAAAAGGTAGCGTTCGGTGTCTTTTGATGCTACGCCACTGGCATTGATTGTATAGCCGGCATACGGGCTAACCTTATAGCCATATCCTACGCAGCGACCTCCCTCTACGACGGTGCGATTACCATCAGAACCTGCAATAAGTTTCGTGAATGACAACTCTGCTTCAGTGGTTTTGTCCATGATGAACTCTGGGTCGCCATCAAAGCCAAGGTCGTACATCTCCGCTGCCTTCTTAGCCAACTTCAATCCAACATTTTCATCTAACGCAACTTCTTCAACTTCTACCTGCGCGAAAGGAGATGGTAGCTTAGCGTAGGTACCATGTGCATAGATGTGAAGTGCGCGGAAGATTGCCCAGCCTTTTCGGAATTTGTAGCTGACGTAAGCAATCAAGTCAAAGGAAGCGTTGTGGAAAGCACGATGGCTCACAGTAACGCTTGCCGCAACACGCTGAGGAACAGCCTTGATGTGCGCAAAGTCTAACTTCTGTTCTGCAACCTTAGTAACCTCACCCTCAACAGTGAACTGTACATCGTTCAGGCTGTAAGGAATGATTTGCACGCCGTGAACGCCTACTGCCATCTTCAAGTTGTCCGGAAGTTCTACACCTGGGACCTTGGTGTCGATAATCTCATTAATTGTCGTAGGAATCAAACCGCCAGACTCAAGGGTGTTGGTTACGTTGTCAGTGTCGCTGTTGGAGAGAATCGTGCTATAAGAGGTTCTCTTATGATAGCACTCTTGAATCTTCTCGCGAAGCTTCTTGCCCTTCTCTTCGTTGTCGCGAATCTTAGCAAGCTCTGCTGCGTCTGCAAGTACCTTCATCCTAAAGGATAAACGCTTATGCTCATCCATTAGCGAATCGTACTTTGCACCCTCGTCTTCGGAGAAGTTGATTGAACCATTGTTTGCGGAGCGAGAACTCAGTTCCATCTCGTCCATCTCTGCCAGAATCGCGTCTTGACGCTCTCTAATCTGTACTTTAGTCAATTTTTCCATTTTTACAAGTTTTAATGGGTTAATTAATCTTCTATGATGTTTTCAAGACTTAAACGCTTACGAAGAAGTGTTAAACTTCGCGCGCGCTCTTTGTTGTTTTCTTTTTTGTTTTCCGTTTCGTCAGGTTTGTTTTCTGACTCGTCTGTTTTGCCTTCCTCGCTCTCGGATTCCTGTGAGCGTTGAAGTTGAGCTTCGATAACGGCCTCGATGCTGTCGCTCTGCTCGCGTGTTGCAACACTTGTCTGTTCGTAGGCTGGATTGGTAACGATGGCAACATCGTACAAGCCAGTGATGCGCTTCACATGGCGAATCCATACCTCCTTACCATCTACCACCTCTTCAGTGCGCTCATAAGACACGCCATTCTCGCTATCCTCGTAATCATCCATGAAGGCGAACGACATACCTGTAATGTCGCCACGTCGCATTAACTCGAGTGCGTCATTGGCGTTGTTGGTGTTAGGCATTTCGCAACGACACTCTACCCTGTCGGCACCAAGTGTCAGAGATAAAGTTCCTTTGCCATTCCGGCAACGGCCAAGTACGTTCTGCACCTGCGTTGAATGGTTAAGATTGAGTACGACATCCGAACGCTGCAGCAATTCGTTGGTGATGCAACCAGGCTCTAAGACTTCGTACACCACTCGCCTGCTGCTCCAGGGCGTGAGGTTAACAGAGCGAACGCCAAACACGATGGGCCTGCCTTCAATCTCTCGGCTTTGCTGACCTTCATCCGTTTGTCGAACTTGCAGACCGCAAGTCTCTGCAGATATGAATCTTGTCTGTTTCATTTTCTATTGTTTGTTTTTGGTTTTTCGCGCCTCTTCAACTGGTGCTTCCGCCGGGGCTTCAACTGCAGACCACTCCGTGTAGTCACTCGTCTCAACACTTTTTACTTCCTGCCCGTTTTTCGATTTCAGAACATAGCCTGCATCTGCATCGAGCTTGTACTTACCGCCGCCTAAGTAAGTGACGGTGTGGTTTGTGAATTTGAAAATTTGCTTCTTCATACTATCCGAACATTTTAATGTCTGGGGTTTACCGCCTGACGAAGTTTTCGCTCTCGTTGATTTCTCTGTTGACGAACTTCTCGCTCGAGTGCGTCGATTTCTTCTTTGGTGGGATTTGCTATCATTGTTGTTCTGTTTTATCTTATTCTTCTGTTTTTGGCTTTTCTCCTGTGATACCTGACAACTTCGGGCTTCCGATTTCAGCAACGTTGGTTGATATGTATACGATGTTGCCATTCTTCACGCTTGGCATGTCATGCTCCGCACGGATCTCGTTGACAGTCTTTGCGCCTGTCTGCAGATTCAGCTGGTCTACTTTCGCTTGTCGCTCTGGGTCCATCGCAAGCAGTGGCTTCTCGCAGATGTGGATATCATTGAATCCGTAGCCATCAAACCCTATCAGTTTTCTTGCGAGTTCTTTTTCATTACTTGTTTTCTGTGGCAGGATTGTTCGCGTATGGAACTCCATCGTGGCGTTTTGATAGCCGTTGTAGTGGCTGTTGGCGTCAAGCATCAGCAACGGACGCGGAACACCAAAAAAGCGGCTGACGTCATCGTTGGTAGCACCGAGCAACTCAAACATCTGCATCTCTTGCTGGGACATGCTGATGTTCTGGACTTTGTCAAGTCCGCGAATGGCGAGTACATCGTGGCCGTCGTACATCTTTCGCTGGACTTCTTGCGCATAATTGTCCATCTCTTCCTTGTCAAACATACCGGCTGCAACGGTGCCTTGCATAGTGGTTGGCTTCTCCTCACCGATAATCAGCTTAACTCGGCCACCTTTGGCTGCAGTCTCCAATGACTGGTCTCGTAGCGTTCTGTTAAGCGAAAGGGTTTCTACTGCATACTGAAGTGTGGGAATTCCCCAGATGCCGTCTTGCCTTCGGAACGTATTGGGGAAATGCAAAACGTCCGCTCTTGGAACATTGACAAGCGTCACATATCCGTATTCGCTCAAGTATGAAATCTGGGAGTAATTGCCTGATGAGATGTTGTAGCTTCCATCCCTGACAATCCATAACCGAACAGGCCTATCAACTTCATCGCGCTCGATATAGACAAAGCTATTACCATAGAAAAGACGGTTAATCTCAACCAATTTCCACATGTCTACTGCGGACATGAGTGGATTCGGCTGCTCCTGAAGCAGATAGTTTAGGCGTTTGCCTGCACCCATCATGTCAGGCATGAAGTTTCCGCCTGCCATATCTTTTCTGCGATATTGAACAGGCATCACACTCATCGTATCTGCACGAAGGTTCACGGCGCGATATACCGTGCTGACCAGCAATGCCGACTCAGGGCTGCGAGCATATACAACGCGCTTCTGGTAGTTTGCTCCGCTCACATTAGGCTCGACATTCTTTTCTGTTGTCAATCCAGCTGCGCGGCTGCGAAAAAAGTTTCTAAAGATATTATTCATCTCTCTTACTGCTTTTTAGCTTGCTGACCTTGTACGAGTTCGCAAGCAGTAATTTGAATTTCGTTGTTTTGCCAACTGGCATTAAACGAAAGTATCTGATATGTGACGCCGTTATGGACAAGCAATGAGTCACGATTGACATTACTATTCCATCGCATCCTCACCATCACGGTGTCGTATGCGTCGAGTGCGCCTTCGTGCATGGCTTTCATGCCCTTGCTGAATGCTACGTTCGCCCACACCGTTGCAACATCGGTGTATCTTGTCGTGCCACCGAATTCTGCCTTACTGACCTTGTTCTGAATGGTAACACGGTCCTTCAAGAATCCCGCCTGATATGCCATTTTTATTTTCGTGGATAATTAAAGCATGGGTTTACCCAATTAATGCGAAATTCCTGATTACCTTCATATAAAGTTCGGGATTCAGTCTCTGCAATTCTCTTTTAATAATCGGTTGGTCCGACCATTTGTAAAAGCCTTGAAGATGCTGATAACCGATTTTGTCCGCAACAATCGATGGCTCCTTTGTTGGAAGAAGCGTACAGGCATTATAGCCAACGCTCATGCAAGAAAGGTTGACTTGCTCGAGTATGAAGTCGAAAGCCATCCATGCGCCAGGGTTCTCTGCCTTATACTTGTCAAACACATCCTTTGTGTACATTTTTAAGGCGTCGAAGTAATTGTTCATATACCTTGCTGCAAGAATTGGATTGTTAAATCCAACCACACCAGTATTCATCGAGCCATTCCAGTTTGGCCTTGTGGCTGCTGGATATCCAAGCTGAAACATCGACGTAATGATGTTTGTGTGTGATACTTGCGGCATGTCTTCTTCCATCTGACAGATGCAGTCGATGTATCTGTTTGTGTAAAACCTATCCAGAATGCCTGGCTTCTTCAGCAGAACATCAATATCGACATGTACTTTTCCAATACCTTCCGCACGCATTGCGTAGAACTTGCCTGCAGCAAACAAATCAACAGGAACACTCGAAGGAATGGTTGCAAGCGTGCTACATAACTTATCATACCCAAAGTTACGAAGCAAGAGAATGCCAAGGCTGTCAGTGTGCATATTTACCTTGTACCCGCTTCGATGCGCGTACTCAAGGCTGAGTGCTGCGAGGAACAATGTCTCTCGGAGTCTCTTGTAGTCTGTGATTGGCTTAGTCCACAAAGACTGTACGATAGTGTGTTTTCTCTCGACTTCTGCAGATGATTCGTTGCCAAAGTTGCCTATACGGCCACCTGTGTAAGATGTGCAATGATTATTGTTCATAGTTCTTCAATTATCCAATTACCTATTCTACCATTATTATAGCCGTATGGGTTTCCTGGATTGACTTCACTTCCAGAACCAGGTATCTGCGGCGCGCTTGGAATAGATGGTGAGCTCGGATCGTATGGGTCGACAAGCGGTCCTGTTCCAACAAAACGGAAGCTGCCTTGCACAAGATTTCCAATCGTGGCAGTTGTCTGACACTCGGTAAGAATTGCCCAGCCTTTAAGATGGGCGGAGGTTGTTCCCCCTATTCTGCTGCTGAAAATAAGAAGGTAATGTTTGCGAACTTTCAGGAGATCCTTAATGCGCGAAGCATCGCCTACAAGGAATCCTGTGGACACTGTCCAACCGCTTCTGCCTGCAAGATATTCACGCCATTGCCCACTTGTCGGACTGCTGACTTCGATGTTATCGCAAGTTACGCGAACTTCGTTGCTTCTCGTTCCGGCAATAATGGTGGCACTGTTTTCGTCTTCGCCAGCAAGTATGAATATGTTTTTTCCGTTTACCATGGTGATTATAATTTGTCAGATATTTTAATTTTCATCGTGGCATTTGCCCAGTCGTGCGACGAACAAAGAATCTTTCCACCGTTTGGCAGTATTTCCGAATCTGCGTAAACATCTGTTCCTGGCTTGTCTGCATCGACGTTGTCGAAGACTTCCCATGTATATACTGTGTGAACATCTCCGTACACTCTTCCGTATTTGTTCAGCAGTTCTTGCTCAGGTTTTATGCCTTTATCTTCAACGTTGACGTCTCCTTCTCCATCGAAATTTATCAAAGTAAGAGGGTTGTTTGTCCATCCGTAATAAAGCTGTCCAAGGCCTGCCACATTGTCAACACCTGATGCCATGCTTGTTTCTACGTAAAGCTCCTCTTTGAAGATGTCAGTTACTTCTGACTTGAATTCGTGAGAACTTTTATTTATCGGACGCAACATGTCATCTTTCGTGTGTATGCTTACACGAAGATTCTGTATGAGATAGCGAATGCCGTCGGTTAAAGAGGAATCCGGCGTCTGGCCTGGGGTTTGAACATATAAAACAGCGACCTCTACTCTTCCAACCATTGTATTAGTTACCGGTATGCAATATCCATCGCATTCAGGATATAGTTCAAGAGTCTGCATATTTTGGTCAATTTCTCCGCCTTGCCTTATATTTGCGAAGATGGAACTTGCTTGATTTTCCCATCCGCCATTGTAAATACCGTTGTTATATGTGCCTGAATAATACATGTCCCCTACTCTTAACATTAAAGGCAGAGGTATCTTTTCTCCTTCGGGAAAAGGCTTATTTTCCGATGGCATTATATTTTTTTCAGCAATTCCTGATATGCAAATAATGGAATTTGCGGGCACTACGACATTCTCCAATGTTGTAAGCGAGAAAATGCGACGCTGTAAATAATCGTCGTTTACAGAACCATAATTCCAACACGCAATGCTTTGCTTGAACTTAAACGCATATTTGTTTGCGCCAATATTCCATTGGTCATGTTCTACGAGAACAAACGGCACTGAATAACCGCCTGCGTGCGTCTTGTTGTTGTAAAGGATGTAATTCTCCAGCTTATGCTTCTTTATATTACCCGTATTGGAATCTACAAGCCCGCCATACACAAAGTTATAAGAACCTTCATCTGATATATCTTGGTGTATGATTTGCGTCTTGTCACCGTTGACGCCGATGAAGTCATATTGCAATTTCGACAAGTCGGGATTTATGATGTCTTCGTCTGCGTTGACATCGTTCGCGATTGTAATTTTCCGATAGCCGTTAACACGCTCTACGGAATGGTCTGTCGAGGCAAATTGTAGGTCCTCGCAATTAACCATCGGGTAATACGTGTTCGAACCTAACGTGTCATTTGTTATCACAGGCAGTTTTTCAAAACTGATACCTGCGATTTGCCGCCTTGATTGTGGCGAAAGCAAGTATAGCATGTTAGCTCTCGACGATAGTGTCCATCCCCAGTACTTGCATATTTCGTCCACAACTTCGCCACAAGTGATATCCGACTCCCATGTGGCTGTCGGATTTTCAGCGGCCACATTGTTACACTGCACTTCGTCTTTGCTTACGAAATTAAGCAGTGATACCTTCGCGTTAAGGTCCTGCCTGCCGAACACGGTGTTGGTCTTCATGACTGCATCCCAGTCGTTCACTTCTTTCAGACAATAGTGTAGCAACTGCCCCATTGACTTGAATGTCTCATCGGCATTGCCACTACATGTGACCTTGAAGGGTATGTTATAAAGGGTCAGCAACGGACACGATAGCGAATACTCAAGAATGTCTATCGTCGTGTATAGCGGTTTGGTAAGTGCCTGAACGTCGATGTAGCCGACCCACCTAAGCATGTCGTTGCAATATAGGCGCACTTGTCTTTCGAGAGCAGTGCCGGGGTAAAGCTCGAAAGGGTCGAAATCGCCGCCGTTCAAGTCTTTGTTAGTATTAACGATTCGCAGCGACCCGCTTTGCGTCCGGATTGGAGTAAACAGATCCGTAGAATCGTCTTCGTCTGTTGTGATTGGTGAGTCTGCACCGAGAAGCGGCACGATTTCACCTTCATATCCATCCGTGCATATATCTATGCGGCATTTGTCACCGTTTAATGCCACAAAATTTATCCGCCAGTGTGTTTGGTAGTTCATAACGTCAAGTAATTAGATATGGTTTTACCTCTTTTTCTCGCGCCATTCTGCAACACGACGCGGATAGTGTCGGCATCGATAATCGCAGATACAGGACCTGAAGATGCCTGCGAGCCTGACAGGGCACTCACAAGGTTGCCTTGGGCCGCTCTGTTAAGAATCAGCTCGCCTGCATTTGCAAGTATAGGCGTGGTATCACCACTCATCCTGCTGCCAGGCACGTAATAACCGTCTGCAGCCTTTGGAACGACACCGCTGTTTGCAAAGAATGGAATGAAATCCATAATTGAAGAGGCGCTTTGTATTGCCTGAATGGCGGAAACGATTGCCGATATCGTGGTCAGCACAGAAACAACTGTGCTAATGCCACCCATTACCTTCTGTATGCCCTCAGGTACAGATATTCCAAGATTCTCCAAGTTGCTGACAATATCACCAACACCTGTTGTGATTGTTACAATCTCCTTAAAGGCATCAACATCTTGTTCTTTATCTTTCTTCTCTTTTTTTGCGGGCTTTTTTTTCTCGCTTGCTTTACGTTCAGCTTCTTCTTTCAGTTTCTGGTCGCGCTCGGCTTCCATCCTGGCTATTTCGTCGGGCTTTACACCGACTTTTACATTGAGCGGATCGCCATTAACATAAGCTTGTATGTTTTTGTATATTTGTTCTTGCTCCTTAAGTGCGGCAATCTCAGCTTTAATAATTTCTAATCTTTCGCCATCGGCTGTCAGTGCTTCTTCTGTAAGTTTTGCAATTTCGCTTTGGGTGCTTTGAAGAACCGTTTGCTCTTTTTGTTGCTTTGCTACACTGTTACCGCTGCCGCCACCAGAACCACCACCAATCCTTGAAGTTATACCTTCGGCTCTGTTTATCGCTCGGAATCCAGATGATTGCGACGAATAGATTGAGTTTGCAAGTTGGTCACGCTGTAATATCAATTCAACAAGCCCTTGATATTCGGCACCGTCCACAAGAAAAACATCCCAACCCTTATATTTCTCGTGCGGATTCAAACCGCCAGTATATACAGCATTTTGTGTAGTGCCGGTTATACTTTTATTGGATATGTATGTTGTATTGTCTGCAATATACTTTTTGTAATCTTTTGCACCCTGAACATATCGATTGAAGGTGTCAATGTCGCTTGTACCTTTCTTAAATTCGGACACGCTGAATCCCGACTTTGCGGCGATTTTTGCATACACTGCCTCTATTGCGGAATTCGTCTGTTCCAACTCCTTCTTAGCCATGTCTGTAAGCTCCAACATGCCATTCTTGAGTTGCTCTTCCAATTTCCGAACTTGTGCATCTGAGAGGATGTCGCCAGTCTTCATGCCTGGCGCGGGAGCACGACCGTCAAGCGGAGCAATGTATCTGCGCGTTTGGATCATCGTCCTTAGGCGATTGTTTTCCGTCTCGCGTTTGCTTACACCTGGCTTCTGTACAGTCTGCAAAGTCCCCAAGGCGTCGAGTTCATCGTATGCCTGTCTCGCAGCCTTTGTTATCGTGCCGATTCTATCGAGGAAACCGCTTATATCGCCAGTGTTAAGCGCATTAAGGAATCCCTCATACACGCTTGTTGCTGCTTCTACAGTGCCGCCCCATGCATCTACGTTGGCGTCGCTTGCCATAAACGCATCCTTGGCAACCTTCAGTGCGACCTGCGCACCGCCAATCGCTACGCCAAGTTTTCCGACCTGGCCGATGTTAAGACCAAACTTCCCGGCAAGTTCGTCGAGCGCACCTTTCAGTCCGCCTCCACCATTTATCTCCGATGTGACATCCTTCAGGTTGCCTTCGGTTTCTTTGATTCTCGTTTTGAGGTCCTGGAGCGACGATGTGATATTTTTCCCGAAATCGCCATTCTTCTCTTCGTCGGTCAAGCGTTTGTACAGAACTGCAAGGTCTGTGTACGCGCTCTTCAGCTCGCCAAGTTGTCCACGCACCGTCTTGCTGACGGTGTCCATCTTGCCGAGGCTCTTGATGTAATCGACTTGTTCTTTATCGAGGATGGCGAGCGTACCACCAACAGAACGGCACTCTTGCTCCATTGCAAGCAGGCCTTGCGTGGCTCGCTTGACTTTGCTATCAAATTCGCCTGACTCAAGTTTCAGGCGGGCTATCATGTCTCCCATATCGTGCTATTTTGCAATTCGCGCAAAATAGTCTCATGGGTTTACAAAAATGGTGCAGCCGCCAGGCCACACCATTCAAAAAATCACTCCGTTGCTTAGGTCAGTTTGATGTATTTCTTTATCTTCAAATCAAATGCGTATGGAATTAGATGAAGATTCTGCGACGAGAGCGGACTTCGCTGTTCGTAGCTCAACTCCACAAGCATCAGCGATACTTCAACGATAGGTGCAGGAATATCTCCGTACTTCTCCACAAATTCCTCGTAAGTTCTGCCACACAGATTCAGCATCGCTTCCTCGGCACTCTTGCCATATAGTTCAAGCAGCGAGTCTTCAAGCGTGAAGTCAGGCTCCATCCTGAGCTGCGCTTTAATCAAATCTAAAGTCAACCACTTCATATCTTTGTAATTTTATCATTCCGCAAATCGAGCCGCTTCCCATATACGTCGGCTCACAAGTCCGCCGTACTTTTTACCGGCGGAGTTCACCCAACGAAGGAACTGCTCCTGTATTTCCCATATTTCCCGACCACCGACAATGTATTTTCGCAAGGTTGACGTGTTGAAGTTGCCAAGCCCACAGTTATAGATGAAGTCTACAACTGCATCAAACTTGCCTTGTGTGTTGACACCTGGAACTGTTCTTGCTGCTTTTTCGCAAGGAAAGATGTCTTCGAGCAGATAGGACTCTGCCTGTTCGCTTGTTATCTTGTCACCCGGCTTGACATTCTTTGTGTGGCCATACCCGATTGTCCACACGCCTGCAACATCCTGATAAGCCGATAGCCTGCAGCCCTCGGACTTCTTGAGGTGCTCTATCAATCTACTGCTTGCCTTCATCGTCATCGTCGTTGTGAATTTCTAAACTTGCATCGCCCTTTTGAAATTTGATGCTTAACCCAAGTTCTACGGCTCTGAATCCGTATATTAGCGTAGGGAATACGAGTAACTCCCCTACTGCTGTCAATACTGATCCGTCAATCTTACCCATCGGCGGACAGAAAAAGCCGCCTATAATCAGCCCCAACGATGTCAACAAGCATACGATGAACGTAGCTCTTAACAAAAAACACTTCTGCTGCTTGCAGCCTTTTACGTTTGCCATATATATTCTTTTTATTTGCCACGCAAAAGCCGCTCAAAGGTTTACAAATACCCCCCCCAAAAAAAAGTACAGCTTTTTGAATTGTAAAATAAAAAAGTTACCCATTCAAGGGGGTAACCTTTTTTGCTAAGGGGGGTAACCAAGGGGGTAACCTATTGGGGTAACTTGCCCCAGTTCATTATTGTGTCATAAGCAACATTTTTGCACATCTTTTTGTGTAAAATGTTGATGCTTTAATAAAAAAGCCTCGCTTATAGGCGAGGCTTCCCAAAAATTATGAAACACAACATCCTTGCAGTTCCCGTGTACGGTGCCGCTGGCCTACCTCCGAGTGGGCTTACAAAGTGCACATGAAAAAAGTTATCTCGAAATCTTAAAAATAAACAACGCAGCACCGGCAAGCAGCAGCCACATAGCAAACTCACCAAAAGCCATCTGAATGCGCTCACGCCAGTTCAGTTCTTTCTCCACTTCTTTTATGACTTCGACCGGATATGGCATCGGAATCGTGTCGTGCGTGGAAATGTATGTAGTGTCGCGCACAATCTTCTCCACATACTTCGTGTGCCACTGGCGGACTTCAATCCACACGGTGTCGCCTTCAGTCTTCTCGCTTACATGGACGCTGTCATGCAACCAGATGCTGTCACGCTGCGATTTGGTGATTATTACTGTGTCAGTGCGAACTTCGGGAACAGTCATTACAACCGTCCGTGTTTTGCAGCCAAAAAAAAGAGGCAAGATTGCCAATAAAAAAAATGATTTTTTTTTCATAAAAAGTACGTTTTTATTTGATTTTTTCTTGCATATTTCAAATAATTGTCGTACCTTTGTAGTGTAATCAGAGAGAGAAATTACAAAGGAGATTTCCCAAGCCTGCAAGTTGGGAAAAAAGAAAAACCCAAAGAAAAATGAAAGCTGCGATTTCATTAAAAATTTGGAAATTAAAAATCAGATTTGAAATCTGGATTTAATTTCAGGGAGGGGAAACCCTCCCACCTTTGGGTTTTTCGGTGCAAAGATACACAATTATTTTATAATAACATTTTTTTATGGGAATTAATTCTGGACTCGCCCTTCGCTCAAGTCGAAGCAATAGAATGCATCGACAAGTGCGTGGACATTGTCCACCTTAGCTGTAGGACTTGCTTTCAGCAGTTTCCTGAGTTCGTGGACCTCTTCAACCCTACAATTCCCAAACTGCCACGGCCACATGGGATTATCACTAAAACTTAGCCATGGCTCGCCGTTGAGTATGTAGTATTCAATCTCACCAACGATGCCGTTAAATGCGATAAATGTCTGCGGCACTGCTACAACCATCTGCTGTATCATCTTCGCTTGAATGCCAAGTGTCTGCAGCCATGCTTTGATGCTGTTAATCGGTAACTTGCTTTGCGCCGGGTCGTATCCGAAATAACAGATGTTCACGCCGTGGTTGTTTTTATCAACAAGTGACATAATAGGCAGGTTTGGGTCAAACACATCGCCAGGACATACTTTCAAGTAGCCAAGTTCTATCCACTTCTCGTACAATGGTCTGTTGGGACTTGTTTTCAGCGTTGACTCTACAATCCAGGCTTCCATGTCTGCGTGGAATCGGCCGACTGGGTTCTTTGTCTTGTAGTTAACCGAAAGATATGTTATCGCAAATAAGTCGTCGCCGCTCGAAAAGTCAAGTCCGACAAATGTCTGCCATCCTTCCATGTACTTGCAATCTGTCACGCGCATATTTTTTTGAAGTGGCCTTACTTTGTCGCCGCTTAGCCAGGAAGTGATGCGTGAAGATTGCCACATATTGAAGTCTTTTGTCAGCACTTCTTTTTTGGTGTCTTCGCTTTGGCTGGCTTCGTGCAATCGTTCACGATAATATGTAGGCTGTACGGTTATTCCGATGCTTCGATTTACCTTTTTGAAAAGTTCGCTATTGTCGAGCTTCGTAAGGTCGTCGGTAACTTCCCATGGGTCGAGACGAAGAAGAAAAGCAAACCAAGAGTCGTCCTTCGTTCGATCTCCCAAGCCAAGTTCAAAAGTGAGTTCTTGCAACAGCGATGGCTCTACCACGTTTATTAACTTGTCCTTGTAAGGCCCTTCTTTTACATTGCCTGCGGTCGTTGT
>JAEIGA010010191.1_pt1 | contig 14239 bp, 23 predicted proteins | sample 9270691 | NCBI WGS metagenome assembly JAEIGA01 (sample SAMN17057246, study PRJNA624740) | gut metagenome | biome: biome; isolation source: fecal sample | host: Bos grunniens | place: China: Xizang | collected 2019 | reverse complement strand
GGATATTTGAGAAATATGAGGAGTGGAAGGAAAAACAACATCAGAGTGAAATGGACATACGCACAGTTAACAACGATAAAATCCAACATCTTATTGAAAAGTCACTTTATAAGATTGGTGCGGACAGAATAACCATTTTGGAACTGCATAACGGAAATACAGGTGTAGGTGGTTTGCCGTTCACTAAATGTTCAGCAACATTTGAATATATGGATGACGGAATACAACCTATTGCAAATCAATATCAGGAACAGCAGTTAAGCCTTATACCGTTTGCAAATCATCTATTCAAGGAAGGTTATTGGTGTGGTGACATAACTGATTTGGCTGATTATGACAGAGCATTGTATCACAGGATGTCAAGCAACGGCACAGAACATTTCGCAGCCTGTGTCATTGAAGGTGTGGATAAACCACTTGCATTGCTTTTCGTATCATTCGGTGAGGTTGATATGAATGAGCATAATTGCCAAACAGTCAGAGAACAGATAAGACATATATCACTTGAAATTGCATTGCTTTTAGAGTTAAATAAAAAAGGGTAGTCACAGAATGACTGCCTTTTTCTATTTAATAGAAAGCTATGATTAGAGTAATTAAATATCCGTTGCTGTTGTTGATATTCGGTTTGATGTTGGGATGCGGAAGCATCAAGGAAATTCCCGTCATCAATACAGAGAAAATTGTATATAGAGATTCCACAATTTATATAAGGGATTCAGTGTTCATTGAAGTCCCAAAGGAAGTCATAAAGGAAATCGTACCTGAAGATACCACTTCAATTTTAAGGACTTCTGTGGCGTTATCTGAAGCAAAGATAGAGAAGGGTATGCTTCATCACAGATTGGAGCAAAAAGGGCAGGTTAAAGCCCAAATAGACACTGTTGTGACGGTGCAGTATGTGGACAGGATAATTGAAAAGGAAGTGCCGATTGAGGTTGAGGTTGTCAAGTATAAGAGAGATACGATTTTTTGGTTTTCTATAATTTTTAATGTGATTGTATTGCTTTTAACAGCTTTCAAAATATATCTGAAACTAAAGAAATAAACAGGTTCGTACAGTTTGAATTTCGCTACCGTTACTGAGGACTTGATTAAGAGGTGGGAGTGATGAACCCACCTCAATTTTTTTGTCTAAAAAACCCACCCAAAATGAAGTTTGAGTATTGTATAAATACAAGGAGTTGCAACCCTAATTTATAATAATTCAAAACCAAAAAACTAAACAACTATGAACGAAATTATGACTGAGAAGAAGTGGATTGACAAGGAAGATTACGCTTCTAAAGGTGTGGCAGGTACTGCATTAGGCTTGGGTATCGGTAGCCTTGGTTTACAGCTCCTCAACGGTGGACTTGGCAATGTGCTTGGTAACTTAACAGGTAATAACAATGTACCATTTGAGGAATCTGCATTCGGACTTTACAAAGGTTTCAGGGATGCTGATGATGCAATCATAGCAAAGCACAACCAAGATGCATTCAGCCTTTACAAAGGACAGAGAGACAATTATGATGAACTTGCAAAAGCAATAGCAGAAATCAACACCAAACTTGCAGTTGCTGATGCAACACAGCCTTGGAAGGACAAAGCAATCTATGATACAATAGCACTTGAAGCAGAACGCAGATGTTGCAACGATGGCAAGATTGTGAACTATGTTAATAGCACATTTGTTCCAAGATATGTTACAGAACTTACACCTGCAACAGGAACAACACAGGCTGCTACCTACAACCCACTTTGCGGATGTGGATGTCAGGTGACAATGTAAAAACCGCATTTGAACGATATGGGGGTTGGATCCAACCCCCATATTATACATAACAACATAATGTTTTAAGAGCATAATATGAAAAAGAATGAAGTTAAGAAAATCGTTAGTGATTATCTTATTAAGATGATGGGTGATTGGTTTCCTGATAAACCGCTTGTGAAGGCACTTGGTATAACCGCAATTCAAGCGAATACCAATAAGTTTGACGGTGTTATTGATATGATTTCAAACGAAAATGGGGATGTAAACATTGATGGATTGGTGGAGAATTTGAAAGATTATTTGGATAAGGATTTGCAGATAGATTTAACCACTATATCACCGTTTTTACCACAAAGAGTATTGATAGTCACCAAAACAGATATGAATGAGTTGATAAACAAATTAAGGGGTTAGCATTACACTAACCCCTTTTCTAATAAAATAAACATATAAATGGCAAAAAAACTAATTTGTCTTTCCTGAAGCTATGCAGTCTTTCTTATTCAAGAAATAACATACCTTGTCAATCTTCCCCCTGTCCTCAACAGTGCTTTTTCCACAGTTCACATTCCTTTCCTCATAAGGTGTGTTTTCAAGATTCCATACCGCATAACCATCTGTAAATGTATTGAAGTATATTGGTTTATAACCGCTTACCGATTTGATTGAATTGTACTTATGTCTTTCAATCATCATATCATCATATCTGTCAATGCTGAAATTCCTGTCCTTGCACTCAACCGCATATGTGCTTACTTTCCCGTTCTTGGTTGTAGCAGTCACATATATGTCAATCGGTGACTTGTCTGAATAATGCTGTTCGTACTGTACCGTACATCCACTGAACAACTGTTTGAATATCTCTAAGGCTTTTGCCTGTCCTACATAATCCGCATTTGAATATAAATCTAACATAGATAAAACATTTTATATATAAAGTTATTTATATACATAGGTGTAAAAGTGTCAGACACTTTATAAATACATAATAACTTCAACACTTATTTCTATAATATAAATAGTGCATTGATATGAAAAAGTGTATAGTTATTGAAGAAAAAATGAAAAAAGTTGTAGAAACGTTATTCATTAAGGAATTGTTGGGTACATATATCTATGATAACCTTGAAAAATACCCTGTCATTCAGCCTGATATTGAACAGCTCAGGAATGAATCATATACCCTTGAAATTATGGCGTTAAACGGGGATATAAGCTATTATAACCAATTGGGTAAGGTTACCCTACTTATGGAAAAAATAAACGGTATTTTAAGCGGTTTTGAAGGTTACAGGAAATCCAAGATATTATTTGAAATTTTTTAACAAAACAATGAATTTTTGCTTGACTTCTGATATTTATAAGTGTATATTAATGTAGGAAGGGTTAGTTAAGTTCAACACAGGTTGACACCTTTCCATCAGTAGTAAACAAAATTTACAAAATTTTCATTTTTCTATATGGTTTGGTTTTTAGAACCCCATCAAAAACCAAGTCCATTAAAACAGTGGCTGTTGTGAAACACCCACAAAAACTAATATCGTATTATCCTTGAAGTGGATGAAGTACAGTAGTCCTCCTTCAAGGGGTTGAAATGTCATAAGATAATCTATATTTTTGCCCTGATGCCTACGTTGCATTGGGGATTTTTTTATATCTTTGGAACAACTAAAACTAATAAAGTATGGAAAAGATTTATGTATTGAGTTTCAGGTATACTGAAGAAGGTGATTGGGATGAAAATGATGAACAGCATATTGATATAATTGCAGTATCATCTTCAATAGAAGCCTTACAACACAGGGTATATGATTGGTTTAGAGAACACAGATTCAATATACCTGATGATGATGAAGGTGCTGAAAAATGGCTTGAAGAAAATGAAGGTATTGGGGGTTGGTGGGATGATACAAGAACCAATTTCCATTTCAATGATGATGAAAGGGATTTTTGGATTGAGGAGGTGGAGTTTTTGAAATAATAAGATATGGAAAAGATTTATTTGCTCTGTTTCACCAAAGGTGATTTTATTACAGATAGTCAATGGACTACTGAGAATGATGGTGGTGGTTATGTTATTCTTGCATCAAGACATCTTGAATTTCTCCAAATGAGAATGAGGGAAGAAGTGAATAAGTTTATTGAGAGAAGGGTGGAGTTTCTGAAGAAGATTGAACAGGAGGAAGATTGGACTGAATACTACTATGAGGATATTGAACAGGAGGTGGAAGATGGATATTGGAAAGATGGAATGGGATGGGAGATATATGTTGATGGAGCAGGTTGGGGTGACAAACCAAAGTTCTATATCCAAGAAATTGAAATAATCTAAAGATATGGAAAAGATTTTTGTATTGATTGAGACAACTGATTACTATGGTATAGATGGTGAAACAACAGTACTGTCAGCTTCAAATTCTATGTATAAGTTGAAGGAAAAGATTTATGAATATCTTGGATGTGATATGAATCTTAGTGAGGAGGAAAGGGATGAATACATTGAGAAGAATGAAATAGGAGAATGGTGTAACACTGTCAATACCATTTTTATGTTTGAGGGATACGGTGAAGAAAATACAGTATTCAGATTGGAGGTAGTTGAAATTGACTATTTTGAAGTAAAAGACTAATAATTCAATTTAAGGGGCTTTTAGCCCCTCTTTTTATTTAAAGGTACTTGGTGTCCGCTTTGATATGAAAATGTCTGAAATGGGCAGAAAATGGGCAAATATCGCAAATGCGGGGGCGGGGCGGCGGAACTCCATAAATATCCGCAAGGGCTTTCACTACGTTCCTCGTTCTCAGCCCTGTTTCCTTTGGAGAGTTTGTTTTTTGTCTTCTTCCAAATGATTAGTTAGTTAAAGAATATATAAGTTAATTAACTATTGAAATATCTATAAAAATATATTGTTTATTAACAAAATTATTGATATATCAATATTATATTACTTAATAATAATATTCTTTTAATATATTATTTTATTATTTTAATCTATTATTTAATGGACATTCCAATGTCCCTATGATATGGACATCACAATGTCCCTATTGTTGAAGTTCCGCACCTGTTATGGACATCACAATGTCCCTATTCCCATAAAAATATTTTTCAAAAATGCAATAGGTATTTTTGTTTTTCTCAACTATTTTCTGTATATTTGCATTGTAATTGATTCAGTAATCAATTTAATCCTTTGGTTTCTTCAACCAAATAAAACTAAGCACTTAAAATTTTTTCAAATTTTTTGAAGTTTTTTCAAACTTTTCGTTTGAACATACTATTTATATATAGACAGAAAATGAAACGGGTTCCAAAATACGTTTAGAGATATAAGTTAACTATAATACATATTTGAGTTAAACGGTTGATAGTTAGGATGATTGGAACCCACCTGATTGTCAACCGTTTTAACTTTTTAAAATAAGGGTTCTAATTATGAAAAACAATGAAACAATCTTTTACCAAGATTTATGACAAAGAGGAAGAATTATTATTCCAAACAAACAGTATTAATGCATATAGGGTTTACATCCATCTAAAGAAAGACAATTCTTTTTTCAAGAAAGAATTTATGGATTTAAGAAGATGTATTGCTGATTATCTCAATATGCCTGAAAGAACAGTGAAAGATGCTATTAAGAGATTGATTAAAGTGGGGCTAATCCAAACGAAGAAGAAAGGAAAGGTAAACTATTATATATTACCATATGACAGTCAGAATAAGCCTATAATATATAAAGAAGATGAAAGAAAGCCTGATGTTCAAGCAGAACAACCAAAAGAACAAGAATGCATTACAGTACATACAGAGCCTATTATTAGCCCAACGTATGAAGATGTTGAACAGCAATGCGGAAAAGAAAATAATATAGAAGAAATAGAACAACCAAACGAACAGGTTGATGATGGAAAATTTTATACATTGTTTATAGCACCATCAATTGAATATTGGACACATTTATATAATAACGGGAAAACAGATGTGTTGAATAGTGAGATTAAAAAACAAATTACATATATCACTTCCCTTTATCCAACAATAAACAAAAGTGAATGTTACGAAAGATTATTTGGTTATATAACAGTAAAACAAATCGGTTAGTTAGTATGGGTAAGATAATACAATTGCAACAGTGTACAATCAAACCTGAAGTCTTGTTTGGGGTTGATGAAATTATGTTAAGAAAGTGTGTTGAGGATAGTATGATGTCACAGTTCAAAAGAGCAATAGGAGAACTGAAATGGGAAGATATTGTGACTGTTAAGGAAGATACAACATCATATACCTATTCAATTAGATTGGAATTTAAGACAGGAAAATAAAAAGTGTCTGACACTTTTATACCTATATATAATATAATAACAAGAAATTGCTATGATAGAAAAAGAAATCGCAAAATGGGTATTACTCAATTTATGCCCTGAAGATAATTCATTTATTATTGATAAACAGTATATCAATGGAGTGAATAAAGAATTAGCCCCAATGGGCTTATCAGCACATTATGTTGATGGTACAACCTATGTGTGGATTGAAGATAATGAACTATTCCTAAAAGCATTGAAAGATGAATACAGACAAAAGCAAGATAAATAGAATAGATTTATATGAAAACAGGTAAAGATTTATTGATTGATGATAAGTTTTTTGAGAATACTGTTATAAGCAAAAGGAAAGGGGAGGAATTTTATGCATCTTCCCCTAATCCCATTCTCAAAAGATATATAGATGAATTTGAATATACGCAACAGGACGGGGTACAGATACAGAAGCTGATAAACTATTGTGTCGTTACCTACATCAAGACAGACAGACAGAAGAATCTGATGAACAACATTAAGCGGTGGAAGTATGTAAGGGATGTTGTAAATGAATTTCAAACATATTTTCCGCAATACAATTTTAATCTCAAATCTTTTCAGAAGATGAAAGATGAATTGGTAGAAATACTTTTTGCCTGATTTATATTTTCCCTGAAAAGGGAATATGTTTATAGTAATAGATTGCGGACACAGTAAGAAGACAGCAGGTAAGAGAAGCCCCAACGGACAGTTCTTGGAATATGAGTATAACAGAATATTGGGGAGAAGGATAGGACAGCAGTTAACCGAATTGGGAATCAATTGGTGCTTCACCTATGACACTGATGATGAACAGGATTTGTCATTAACTGAAAGAGCTAATGTTGCAAATAGAATGAGCAAAATATATGGGGCAAAAAATGTTCTGCTAATATCAATACATTATAATGCAGCAGGTAACGGTATAGATTGGGTTAAGGCAACAGGTTGGGAAATATATACAACAAAGGGTGATACTATTTCAGATAAGTATGCAGATGTATTCCTTGAATCAGCAAAGAATGTATTACCCCAATATAAGAGGAAAATAAGAGGGCATAAGGAAGCGAATTTCACAGTTATAAAGAAAACTGTTTGCCCGTCTGTATTGATTGAATATGGCTTCTATACAGATAAAGAGGAAATGGAATGGTGTATGTCTGAGGAAGGATTGAATGCACACACTGAATTAACGGTTGATGCTATTAAACAATTAAAGGGAATAGATTAATTTCTACTCCCTTTTTGTTCTTATTCTGCGACTGCTTAAACCTAACTCATTGATACTCAATTAAGGTTCAGTTCCTTTAGAGACTAAATGCCTGTTGTATCCTGTTGGCGTTGTCCACAATTGTCTTTTCCCTTACAGTGGCATAAACCTTTTCAGTTATCTTGGTGTTGCTGTGTCCCAATATCTTTGCAATGATTGGGAGTTCAATGCCGTTGTTAATCATCACTGTTGCTGCCGTATGTCTTCCCATATGTGATGTCAGGTTCTGTCTTATGTTACACAGTTCCTTCAGAGCCTTCAGGAGCTGATTGTATTTCTGATTGGATATAACGGGTAGCTTGTATGAATATCGTTCAAGGATAGCCTTAGGAATGGGCAATAACGGTATCACTGATTTAACATCCGTCTTCTTCCTGTTCTTGTATATCACCCCGTTCTGTATGTCTGCCTTAGTCAGTGTTGCCATATCGCAGTATGCAAGTCCTGTGAAGCATTGGAATATGAAACAGTCCCTTATCTGTGAAAGCCTTTCATTGTCAATAACAGTGTTCCATATCTTCATAACATCTTCCAATGTAAGAGGATTATAATGCATTTTTTCCTCCTTAATCTTTATGTTGAAAGGGTTGATGTCCAAGTATCTTTCATCCACTGCAAACTGAAGTATTCGCTTAAACATCTTCAGTTCCTTATTGGTGGTGCTTACCTTCAACGATGACAAGCAGTATGACTGATAGCCTGTACAGAACGATGGGGTTACATCCTGTATCCTTATGTCATCCTTTCCAAGTGTCTTGATGTACTCAGCAAGTCTTATCCTTGACATCCTGTACTTCTTCAACGCATCACTACCAACCCTTCCACAGTTGACATCCTTTTGGTATAGCTCATTGTGAATGTCATATATCTGAAGCAGTGTAGTTACCTTAGCCTTGAATCCGTTACGGAATACATCTACGAATGTCTTGACATCAAGGCTGTCCTCCTTAATCAATTCCATCTCTATGTTATAACACTTCTTCTTTATAACTTCAAGATACTCATTGAGTTCCTTATCCCCTCGTACCTTTCCTGTGACTGAATTGAATTTGGATACCTGTACCCTCCTGTCAAGTGTGATGATGGAACGTTCTCCGTTGATGATGATTGAAAGCTCAATTGGGCTTAAACCGTCCTTCCTTTTCTTGGACTGTCTGCATAAGAAATTTAGTACCATAAGTAATTAGATGTTAATGAGTTAAACTACTTACAGCGACTGTTCCAAAAGTAGTCACAAATCAGTCCTGTATTACGCCTGTTTCGCAGGGGGTTAAGGGGTATAAAGAAAAAGTCACTGATGTTGATTATCAGTGACTTACGCTTTACGATTTGCTTTTCTTGCGGTGCGGACGGGACTCGAACCCTTGCCTGTAAATCGCTGATATAAAGCGAGTTAAGCGGTTACTTATCCCTGTCAGTCACTGTTTGTGAATGCAAAGGTACAACAATATTTTTAATCTCCAAATTTTATTTGATAAATCTTCACTTTTTTTCATTTCAATATGATATTTATATATAAAGGTATTTGAAATGCAGAAGGAAGCGGATGAGTTTATGACAACGGCAGGGTTGTTATATGAGGGGAATAGGAAGAAATGGCGTTCCATATTGAAGAATAAGGGAATAGAGTTCAACGAAGACATCTACAATGATTCAATACTGAAAACCTATGATGCCATCCTGAAGAAGGAGGTGGGCAGTGACTATATGGGTTATTGGTATAAGACATTTCTAAACAATTCCAAAAGGGACTTAAAGTACAGTTATCACAACAGGGATGACGGTGTTGATGTGATTGAGTACCTGAAGGAATTTCCATACGAAGAATACAAGGACAAGACGGATACCATCATAGAGGTACTGAAGATGGTAAGGGACAGTTCAACCCCAAGAGGGTTTCACCTGTTCCTGATGTACTATATGATACCTGAAATGACATATGATGAATTGAAGAAGATAACGGGCATATCTGATGTCAAGGGGATAATAATGAGGATTAAGGATGATATATGTTTAACAAAGTAATTACGGAGATTTATGAAAAGAAGATGATTAGAAGCATATTGGAGAATATGAGAATAGCGGATACGGACATAGATGATTTGGAACAGGAGATATATATGATTTTGTTGGATTACAATAAGGATAAGATAATTGATATGTACAATAAGAAGCAGTTAAACTACTTCTGTGTCGGTATCATACGAAGGCAATACAATTCAAAGAACAGTCCGTTTTACAAGAAGTACAAGAAGTATTACCAATACATTGATGGCAATTATGTGAATGATGAAAATGTTGTAGAGGATTATAATTATGGGTTTGAAGATTAGGGTATGATTGTAGAGAATTTGAAAAGGGTGATGGAGGATTATGTGCCTGATGAATCAATATGGAATGAGGATGATGACAGGGTGTTGAATCTAAAGAGGGCTATGAATGTCCTTGAAGAATCTGACAGAATCATATTTACGTTATACTGTGAGTATGGTTCATTGAGGAAGGTTGGAAAGAGATTGGGTGTAAGTCATTCAATCATATATAAGAATATAAGGAGAATCAAGTTGCAGATGTTGGATTGGTTGAAGGAGAATTGCAGTGATGGACAACTTGTGGCTGATTTTGAGAAAACGTTAGGAGGTGATGATGATGACAATATGGATTAGTCTTTTATGCATAGCGGTGATAGTGGTTTTTGTGGTTGACATCAGTGGGTTTCCTGATACCCTTAAGAGGGTGTATTGGAGGTGGTTGTTTAAGGACAAACCATATAAGGAGTTTCAATTCAAACTGATTGATTGCTCCCTATGTTTAACCCATCATATTTGCCTGTTATATGTCCTTATAACGGGACAATTCAGTCTGTTGGTATGGATGTATATATGTGGGCTTGCAATGGCTGCAAAGTGTATTAAAGGGCTGTTGGTGTTGATTTCTGATATGATTATAAAAGCGGAAAATAAGATAGAAGATATTTTACAATAAAATGAATATAGAGGATATAAAATGGTTGAAATCATTTGAAGCCAATTTCAGAACTGCAATCAATTCAAACTATTCAAGGAATATATTGGAAAGTCAGTTAAGGAAGATGGTTGATATATATGAGAAGGAAACGGGTAAGAAATACACACTGTGTTACCATTGTTCAACCTCCATTCTGTATTTCCTTAAGGATATTGGGAAGATATATTTTGATGCAGTCCAAACAGGAAATGAAAGCACATTGAGTGACAAGGATATAGAAAAAACAGTCACAGTTATGGAAGGTAATACGAAGGAAAACACAGCATCAAATACGAAAAATAATGGGATAAAGAAAAAGAGAAATGCCAAGTACACCACAAAGTAAGATAAATAGGAAAGCAAGGGTTGTATATGCTGCTGAGTGTTACCGTAGAGGAATGGGTAACGCAGCCATTGTCGCACACCTTAAGGAACATTACGGAGTATGTGAGACAAGTGCAAGGAAGTATATGAAACAGGCATTGGAATGGTTGGCTTCATACGATGACTGTGAGTTCATCAAGGAGGTTAGGGCAAAGCAGGTTGCAAGAGCTGAGTTGTTATTGGAGAATGCGATAGCTGAAGAACGTTGGGACACAGCAAACAGAATAATTGACACACTGAACAAGACACTTGGTTTATATGAGAACAAGCAGAAGATAGAGGTTACTTCAAATGAAATTCAGTTCAAGTTCGGTGGTGTTACCGATAGTGTTGAGTTGAATGATACAGGAAGTGAAGAAAGCCAATCTGAATAAGGTTAGGACATATAAAGGGTATCAGCCATTTTCACATCAGTTAGCGGTTCATAATGTCCTTAACAAGGCGTTCAGAAGTGGTAATATATATGTTGTAAAATCAAGGAGACAGGTTGGTAAATCAATAATGGTTGAACAGGAACTGTTGAGGTTTGCCATTAACTATAAGGGTACTGTTAGTGCTTGTGTATGTCCCACATTGTCACAGGCAAGAAAGATGTTTCAGGACATCATATATTGCATTATTGACAGTGGTGTTGTCAGCAAGAAGAATGAGACATTGTTGGAGATTGATTTGATAAACGGCAGTAAGATATTCTTCAAGTCGGCAGAACAGAAGGACAGTTTAAGAGGTTATACCATCAGTGGCATCCTTTGCGTTGATGAGTGTGCTTTCATATCAGATGAAGTGTTCTATGAGCTGTTGTTGGCTTGGACAAACGTACATTCAGCCCCCATTCTGTTAACCTCAACCCCTAAGTTTAAGATAGGGTTCTTTTGGAGCTATTGGAATATTGGTGTACAGAAGACAAATCCCAATGTAATTGCAATTGATTTCAATAAATATGATACATCAGCATTATTATCTGAAGAAAGGTTAGAGGAGTATAGGAAGTTATTGCCAAAAGGACAGTTCTTAACAGAGTATATGGGTGAATTTCTTGATTCTCAATCCATAGTATTCGGTGATTTCAAGAATTGTATTGGTGGTGATATAAAGGAATATAAGGATATATTCATTGGAATAGATTGGGGAAGCGGTGTTGGTTCGGATTATACCGTCATAACGGGCGTAAATGAGAGGAATGAACAGGTATTCATCACCTATTTCAACAACAAAACAACCCCTCAACAGATAGAATATATAGTGGATTATCTTGAATTGTACAAGAATAAGATTAGATGTGTTGTAGCGGAAACGAATGGAGTGGGGCAACCGCTTGTGGATACCCTTAAAAACCGCTTAAATTGGTGCAAAAGCATCATAGGGTTCTGTACTACCAATGCAGAAAAGATAAGGCTTATAAACCGATTGCAGGTGGATTTTGAACAAAAGAGCATTCAGTTGTTAGATGATGAGAAACAGACAAATGAATTGAGTGCTTATGAGTGTCAGGTTAAGTCAAACAAATCAATTACGTTCAACGCACCTATTGGAGGAAATGATGATACAGTGATGGCGTTGATGTTCGCTGAGGAAGCGAGAGCAATTAAGAATAAACGAGGAAATTATAAAATTGGAATAGTATGATTGATAGTTACGAAAAATTAACGATAGGAAAGTATTTGGAGATTAAAGCCATATTGGAGGATACAGGTGAAGAAATAGATAAGAACGTACAGTTGATATGTTGCTTGGGAGATTATGATGAAGAAACTGTTTTGGATTTGCCATTGTCAGGTTTCAACAGATTGCTTCAAGGCACAGCATTCTTAACTGAGACACCAAAGCAAAGACAAGTATCAACGAAGTACAAGTTGGGAGGAATGGAACTTGAAACGGTGATGGATGTTACAAGTATGACAACAGCACAGTTCATTGATTATCAGACATTCGTAAAGGATGATAGGTATTTGGTGGAGTTGCTTAGTGTGTTCCTTATTCCAAAGGGTAAGAAGTATAACAAGGGATACAATATCATTGATGTTCAGAAGGTGATAAGGGATAACCTCAGTATTCTTGATGCTATGGCATTGTCGGCTTTTTTTTTGGCTTGGTTTCAGGCATTGTCTCAGGCTACGGTAACTTGTTTAACAAAGAAGATGAAGAAGATGCTGAAGAAGGAGAAGGATATGGAGAAAAGGAAGATGATGGAGGAAGCGATAATGAATTTGGAAAGAAGTGGGGATGGGTTAGCATTGTTGACAGAGTATCAGAGACTATCAGGGAATCTTGGGGTGTAGTGTTTGATATGAGCATAATGGAAACCCTTAATATCCTATGTTATTCAAAGGATAAGGCGGTATTTGAAAAGAAGAAGATTGATGAATATGTGAAGAAACATTAAAGGCACTCAAAAAAAGTGCTTTTTTTGTGACTGATTGTGAATAAAATGCTGTTTTTCAATAGAATTTCATTTCCTTTTAGGATTATATAGATATTTATTGTAAAAGAAAAATATGGAGTTTACACACTTGGAAAAAGTATTAAGGGAATATGCTGAAAGGGTTAAGGCTACATATCAGGACTATTTGGATTCTGAAGGTGTCAATGCAAGTGGTTCTTTAAGGGATTCAATATCAGTTGGTGTTGATGTTGACGGACACAGATACGATGTATTCTTAAACCTTAACAAGTATTGGAAATGGATTGAAGGGGGACGCCCACCCACACAGAATAACGGTGATGGTGAACTAAGAAGGGCTATATTGGATTGGATTAGGGTTAAGCCTGTTCTACCCACACCTTTCAACGGTAAGTTACCGACAGAGGAACAACTTGCATATCTGATTAGCAGAAAGATACATCAGGAAGGATATGAGGGTAAAGGGCTGTTGAAACAGTCACAGGATGATAATGAGGAATTTTTGAATGTTGTTCAATATGCTATGTTGGAGGATATTGAGAGAGATATAAATGAGGTTTTAATATTGTTTAAGTAATGGCTAATGTAATATGTAAATATAATGTAACGGATATAAGTAATCCCATTAAGATTATTAACAAAACAGGTAATTTGGTTGATATTTATTTTAATGGTGGTTCAATAGGTGTTGTTAGTACCTTTACATTTCCTTCAATAGGATTACACACCCTTGAATTTGATTATGGTGGTTCTTCAAGTGTTTCAATTGCATTTGCAAATCTTGAAAATTTGGTTGAGGTAGAGTGTTATGGTGCAACGGATGGGGAATTTTATGGTTGTTCTAATTTAAGTAAAGTAACATTATTGGGTGGTTTGATAATTGGTGCTGCAAGTTTTTATCAATGTGTTTCATTGAAAACCATTACAATACCTTCTTCTGTTTCCACTATTGGTGAATCTGCATTCTTAGGGAGTGGTTTGGAGGAACTTATCATTGAAGGTTCACCAACAATTGCATTAAGTTCTTTTGCAGAAACACCATTAAATTCAATAACTTGTTTATCAGCAACAGCACCT
>JAEIGA010010190.1_pt1 | contig 14240 bp, 12 predicted proteins | sample 9270691 | NCBI WGS metagenome assembly JAEIGA01 (sample SAMN17057246, study PRJNA624740) | gut metagenome | biome: biome; isolation source: fecal sample | host: Bos grunniens | place: China: Xizang | collected 2019 | reverse complement strand
CTTGAGGATGTGGGTCTGGGTTACATAAAATTGGGCCAATCATCCCTGTCCCTCTCGGGAGGTGAAAACCAGAGGGTCAAACTCGCTACAGAGCTCTCCAAACCAAGTACTGGGAACTCCATCTTCCTGTTGGATGAGCCTACTACTGGTCTCCACAGTGAAGATATCAAGGTCCTTCTTGGTGTCCTCCAGAGACTTGTGGATCAGGGCAATACAGTGGTGGTGATAGAGCATAACATCGATGTCCTCCGTTCGGTGGACTATCTGTTCGATATGGGTCCCCGCGGTGGTCGTGATGGTGGTCTGATAGTGGCTGAAGGTACCCCAGAAGAGGTTGCACTCAACCCAAATTCAGTCACAGGCCGAGAATTGCTGTTCTGATTTTGCGCCATAAGGGTGGGTAAATTTACCCACCCTTACTGATGTATATTGCTGATAGTTAGTATTTTATGGAACTGCCGCCGATAAACTCCCTGAGGACGGATGTGGGTGGTACTGCCATTATCTCTTCAGGTGTGAGAGGTGTGATGTGTGCCAGGAATTTAAGCATTCGGACACTCTCAGAATATGCAGGAGATGTGACAGGGATTCTGTTCAGGTGTGGTTCTGCATAATATTTCAAGAGTGGAAGCTCAAATATGAGTGATGAGTTGAACATCACATCTGCATTCTCCTGGAATGGGAATATATTTCTCTCTTCACCCCTGCGGACACTTGGCCATCTGAGGATGGTATCTTCCGGCGAGACTCCACGTGTGCGTGCATCGCGGACCATTCTGCGGAGAAGTCGGCAGTCGGTGGTGGATATCACATTGTTCTCATCAAGTGAGAGGGATGTGAGTGCAGATACATATATTCTGAAAAGTTTGCTCTGGTCCAAATCTTTTGTGAGCTCCTTGTTCAGCGCATGGATACCCTCCATGATAAGAATATCCTTTTCGGTCATCCTGATGGTCTTTCCCGAGGCTACCCTTTCACCTTTGACGAAGTCAAATTTGGGGAGTTCCACCTCTTTTCCGGCAAGGATATCATTGAGCTGCTGGTTCAGGAATTCCAAATCCATCGCATAGAGTGATTCGAAGTCGTACTCGCCATTTTCATCAAGAGGGGTTTTGTCCCTGCTGACAAAATAGTTGTCCATCTCCAGAACGATAGGGTTAAGTCCGAGGGTGCGGCACTGGATCGCTATCCTGTTGGATGAAGTGGTCTTGCCGCTGCTCGATGGCCCTGCAATAAGTACTAGCTTGACACTGTCTCTCCTTGCGTAGATCATATCTGCCACATTTGCATATTTCCTCTCGTGAAGGGCCTCCGCGATCTGGATTATCTGTACACTTTTTCCCATTTCAGTCGCTTTGTTGAGGTGTGCAAGGCTCTCTACGCCCAGAATGTCATTCCATTCGGAGTGCTCTTTGAATATCTCATTGAGCTTGTCCTGATATTTGTAATCAGCCACTCTCCATGGCTCTGATGATGATGGAGCCTGCAGGCAGAAACCATCGCTATATGGGACCAGATCAAACAGGTCAATGTAATCTGTAGATGGTAGAAGTGGTCCATAAAATGTATCAGGATAGCCGTCAAGATAGTAGATGGATGTAAAATATCTTTTCGATTTCTCTGCAAGAAGGCTTTTGGCTGTGTATCCTGTGTTTTTGAAGATAGATGCAACGATATCTTTTGGGAGTTTCTTCTTCTCTAGAGGGAGTCTCATTTTGATATAACCAGTCATCTTCTCTTTGAGGGAGCGGACCTGTTCTTCTGAAAGGGAGAGTACGCCATACTTGCCGTTCTCACCCTTCTCCTTCTCACGAATCTCACCGTACAGGCCGTTGGGGAGGGTGTAGTTGAATGTGAGACGGTGGTTAGGGAAAAGCTCTACAGCGCATCTCTGTAAGATGAAAGAGAGGGTGCGTATATACATCCTTCTCCCATCAGGATGGGACAAGTCGATGAATTTGACAATGTGTGGGTTGTAGACTCTGTAATCAAGCTCTTTCAGCTGATTGTCTACTATGGCCCCAAGGGGCCTGTATTTGCATTTATGGTCTAAAGATTCACATAGTTCAGACAGTTTGGTTCCGGGTTGGCACTCGTGGAGTGCAGCTGTGTTTTCACAAAAAATTTGAATCTTTTCCATACGCTTTTATTTTCTTAACCAGGTTTCAGGATTTTGTTTGTCTGTCCCTTTCCATAGCTGGAAGTGGAGTATTGCATTCCCCTCTTCACTATCATCAATCGTGCCGATAGGGGCGCCGGTCTTGACAGTTTGCCCACTCTTGACGTCCACTTTCTTCAGTTTGCAGTAGAATGTGAAATATTCTCCGTGCTGTACCAGGACGCACTGGTTGTAGCCGGGCATCACGAGGATCTGTTTCACTACACCGTCGAACACTGCGAGGGCCTTGCTGTTTTTGCTGGTGGAGATGTCTACACCGTTATTGAAAGGGAGTTTTACCGTCTTGAATACAGGGTGATATGATTGTCCGAATTTCTCCACCACAACACCTTTTGTTACAGGCCAGGGGAGTTTTCCTTTGTTGTCACTGAATTTGGCAGATAGTTCATAATCCACCTTGACACTCTTGCCAGCCTGTTTCTGTTGCCTTACAGCTTCTGCAAGTATCCTCTCTATCTCTTTATTGAGTCTTTCGACCTCTTTTTTCTTTTTGTTCAGCTCGTTACGGAACTTCTTCTCCTGTTTTTTCAGTGAGTTGATGGTGTTCATCACCTGAGTCTCCTCACGTGAGAGCTTCTGATACTCCTGTTCCCTCTGTTTCTGGGTCTTGACAGAGGCCTGTCTCAGGCCGTTGAGCCTGTCCTTCTCTTTTGAGAGCTCTATTTTGGTCTCCAGAATCTGTGTCGCCTGTACTCGGACAGAGGATGAGAGGTTTTTAAGGTAAGACCATCTCCTTACACCCTGACCGATGTTTTCACTCGCCATTATATACATGAACCAGACCTTGGAATCCCTGTTTTTGTATGCGTTGTAAACGAGGTTTTCGTGGTATTGCTCCAATGTGTCGAGTCGTCTTTCAAGTCTCGCTATCTCCCTCTCCTTGATGGATATATTGCTGTCGTACCCTTTGATCTCCTGATCCAGCGCTTTGATCATCCCTTTGCGGTTTTCGATCTTTTTCTGGGTGAGGGTGAGGGCATTGATACTTTGTCTCTGTTTGTTTCTGGTGTTGCTGAGCTGCTTGTCAATGTAGGCAATCTCATCCTCAATCTTCTTCTTCTGTGCATTCTGCTTCGAGATGTCCTGGCCGAATGAGATTTGGAAGATCAGTAACAATGATATTATGGTGAGAACTTTTCTCATAGTTATTTCTTCATTTGGAGTCGTCTCTCTTTTATCTTCGCCCCCAGACCAAGTGAAGGGTCTTTTTTATCTGCCTGATCCCAGTAGATAAAGGCAAGGTCATACTCTTTCAGGGCAAACAGAATCTCTGCATAGTGATCCAGAAGGGTGGCATCGTCACTGCCACCATAAATCATAGCCCTCTTGATATAGTTTTTGGCCTCCTGATACTCCTTCATCTGATACAATATCCATGCATATGTGTCCAGATATGTAGGGTTGTCCGGTTCTGACAGGATGGTTTTCTTGCTCATTTTGGCCGCCTTTTTCAGATCTTTCCCCTCAAGACACAGGAAGTATGCGTAGTTGTTGAGTACAGGGTTGTAGTCTGGTTTTATTTTTAGCGCCTTATTGTAGCATGAATAGGTCTTTTTTAAATTGCCCTTCTCGTGATAAAGATCTCCAAGTGACGAGTAATAGATGTATCCGGTGGTGTCTTTTTTGGAGAGCCCTTTGATTATGTTTTCGTAGTGTGTTATCGCTTTGTCGAAATCTCCGTTTCTCCAGTAAGCCACAGGGAGTATCTCCATTAATGAGTTGTCATTCGGAAAGTAGTGAAGTGATCTCTCCACCTGTTCAGCGAGCTCTGTCCAGCTCTGCAAGTAGTATAGGAGAGAGGTGTACTCAATATTTGCCCTGTAATCCTCCGGATGGGACTCTACAGCCCCTTTGAAAAGCAGTTTTCCGAGACTGTCTCTACCTGTCTGGAGGTAATATGCCCCTCCCGAATAGAGTGCAGCGGTGTCTTGGGGGTGTGTGTTGATGATATTGTTGACCATCTCATCGATGTTGTTCATATACTGCCTTACAAAGTGAGGGTTCATCACCACCTCCTTCATGTATCTGGTTTTAATGTCGACCTGTATCTCCTGGTCCTGGAGGAAGATATTGATGTTGGTGAAGTATTCGGGGAATCTCATATTGGTCCTGTACACCTCAGCCAAACCCAAATATGCAGGTGCATAACCTGTCTCCAGTGCCAAGGCTTCCTGGTAGTAATTTATCGCCAATGAATCCATATGCAGCGACTTGCTGAGATCTCCCAGTACCAGTGCTACTCGGGGTGTAGGATACTTTTTGTAGTAATCCTCTAGATGGGCAAGTGCCCCATGGTAATCCCCTTTGCGGATAAGCAGTTCATATTTTACCTCACCTGTAACCTCATTCTCCCCTTTAAGTGTCTCGATCCTGTTCAGGGTCTCCAGCGCTTTGTCGTATTGCTTGCTGGCTGTATAGAGGTCTATAACATCATAATAGATGGAGTGTTTGTGTGGATTGCTCTTGGCAATCTCCTCATATATTCCGATGGCCTTGTCCAAATTGTTCGTCTCCGAATAGAATTGGGCAAGTTTGATTTTGTACCAGATGTTGCCCGGATCCATCTCCAGTGCTTTGGACAGATATGCCTCAGCTGCCTGTGCATCCTGAAGCTGGATATATGTGAGACCGAGGTAGTAATATGCGGCATCATTGCCCTCATCATCCATTGTGGCCTGAGACAGGAGTTTGCGGGCATTTTCAAAATTCCCCTCATTGTAGTATCTCACCCCTTCCAGATAATACTCTTTGGGTGTAATGTCTTGGGACTTTTCCACTTGCGCAAATGTGGCAAATGAAAAAAGGAGGGAGAGGAGAAGTGTTATATATCTCATAAATAGTGTCTGTTCCGTTAGTTTTACAAATGTAATTATTTTTTAGGAGATGCAGCAAAATGGGTTATTTTTGCATCTATAATATGGAACAGGAACTTATAGCCGCTTGTATCAGGCAGGATAGAACTGCCCAGAGAAAAATATACGAGAGATATTCCCCTCGTATGTTTGCTATTTGTTTGAGGTATGCGAAGGATAGGGATGCGGCTATGGATTTGCTACAGGATGGTTTTATCACCGTCTTTTCCAAAATCACAAGTTATAAGAATGAGGGTTCTTTCGAAGGTTGGATGAGGAGGATTTTCGTCAATACGGCTCTTATGAGTTTGAGGCGGAATGATATTCTCAGGGGGGCGGAGGATGTCTCTGCACCCAGATCAGATGTCCCGTTTGAGGACAATATCCTGGAGCGTCTGGATGGCAAAAAGATAATGAAGCTTATCGGGGAGATGCCTATCGGATTCAGGACAGTTTTCAATCTCTCTGTGTTGGATGGCTTTTCCCATCAGGAGATAGCGCAGCAGTTGGGGATTTCAGAGGGGGCTTCGAGATCGCAACTCAGCAGGGCCAGAGTGTGGCTCCAGGAAAGAATCAAAAAAATGGAAAAATAATTTATATGAACAATAAAGATTTTGACAAGAAAATAAAGGAGATGGTCGACTCGTATGAGGAGCCGTTGATGGTGGATATGTGGGGAGATATTGAGGCTGGGCTCAAGAGGAGAAGGGCTATCTTCGTTGTCAGGAGGGTAGCGACTTTTGCGGTGGCGGCTTCTTTGCTGGTAGGACTGGTTTTGAATATCCATAAAGCGGATAATGCTATACAAAACAAGATGGCCTCTTCTGTGACTATCAAGTCCCAGCCAGTAGAGATTGAAACAGCTTCTATTCTACGACTCCCTGCTTTGGCCTATTTTGCACCCCGCAAGCAGTCGGCAGTATCTGTAAGTCAGGTAGCGGAGGAGCAGGTACAGATCGTGGTTCCGGTGGTGGAGCCAGAAACAGAGCAAGTGTCAGCGAAAAGCTCTGTTGCGGTTCAGGAGCACTCTCCGGTGCAGGAGACCAAATCTGAAGAGACTCCTTATAACTGGGATATGCTTGAAGAGGAGGATGTGAAGGCAAGAGGTAAAGTGGTTATAGATTTTCTGTCAAACCTTCTCGCTTTGGGAGGCAATTCCGATTTCTCAAAAGGTACCACTATGTATATGCCTGGTACATCCATGACTGTACAGCAGACAATAACACCTATCTCCAAGCCGACATTTGCACTCCCATTGTCTGTGGGACTTAATCTTCACATACCTTTCTCAGAGAGATTCGGATTGGGCACAGGTCTCAAGTATTCATATTTGCAAAACAGCTTCCAGGCCCTTGTGGACAACTCTGTTCAGGCTATGGTAGACCAGAAACTTCACTATATCGGAATACCTTTGTCTGCATACTATAAGATAATGAACTCAAATAACTGGTCTTGTTATGTTACCGGTGGAGGTGCACTTGAGAAAGGTTTGGGTATGACAAGCAAGATGAAAGACCTTAAAGGGGATGTTACCTCCAGAAAGGACAAGATAGATGGGCTTCAGTGGTCTGTAAACCTCGGTGTAGGTCTTGAATACTTCTTCACAAATGTATTTGGTATCTATTTTGATCCGAGTCTTGTATATTTCTTCGATTGTGACCAGCCATTCAACATCAGGACAAGTCAGCCATTGCAGTTTGAGATGGAACTTGGTTTGAGATTCAATTTGTAATGTGTATCATCTTAGCACTTCTTCTATATAGGACAGCCCTCTTTCTCTACAAGTTGGGGGCGCGTATCGCTGCACCGTTCAGCAAGAAGATCTCCCTTTTTGTTTCCGGTAGGAAGAATCTCCTGAACACAATCTCCTCAGAGGTTAAAGGCGATGAGCCGGTTATATGGTTCCATTGCCCATCGGTAGGTGAATTTGAGCAGGCGAGACCCATCATAGAGAGGTATAAGGAGAGGGGGGGCACATCTAAAATTCTATTGACTTTTTTCTCCCCATCCGGGTATGAGTTGAGAAAAAATTACCCACATGCAGATTGGGTATTCTATCTCCCGATGGATTCCAAAAGAAATGCTGCAAAATTCCTCGACGCAGTGAATCCTCAGATGGCTGTATTCGTCAAGTATGACTATTGGTATTTCTATCTGACTCAGTTGAAAAAGAGGGAGATACCCACATATATAGTCTCTGCCATATTTAGAGAGGAGCAGCCATTTTTCAAATCCTGGGGGAATCTCTGGAGAGAGATGTTGGGGTGTTTTACTACCCTGTATGTGCAGAACCAGGACTCTGCCACTTTGCTTTTATGGCAAGGGGTGAAAAATGTGGTTGTTGCCGGTGACACCCGATTTGACAGAGTGAGTGATATTGTGAAGGGTGCGGCAGCTTCCAATGAGACGGTAGAGAGGTTTGTGGAGGGGAAAAGGGTGATGGTGGCCGGCAGTACATGGAGTGAAGATGAGATGAGGATCTCCAGCGCTATCCGTGAGGGTAATCTGAAGATAGTTCTGGCCCCACACGAGGTATATCAGGATCATCTATCCAAGATTGATGAGATTTTCTCAGGCTATAAGGTGGTGAGGTACACCCAGAATCCTTCTGAGGAGGAGCTAAAAGGTGCGGACATTTTGGTTATTGACTGTATTGGGTTGCTCTCATCCCTTTACAGATATGGTGAATTCGCATATATTGGTGGAGGTTTCGGGGCTGGCATTCACAATATCCTTGAGGCTGCCACATACGGCAAGGGGGTCATCTTCGGGCCTAAATATTATAAGTTTCAGGAGGCTAAAGATCTTATTGCCTTAGGTGGAGCGGTCACCTATACTACAGATTCGGAGCTCCGTTCCATCTTTGATGAGTGGGCAAAATATCCGGAAAAACTGCAGGAAGCCTCAAAAATTTCCAAAAAATATGTTGAGGAGAATCAGGGTGCATCAGATATTTTTTTAAAAAACGTATTCTCCCTCTAAAATTTTTAAAATTCAGTTTTTAATTTCTTAAATCCTTGTAATTCATATCTTTGGACTCTATTTTTGGAGTAAAAAAAGATGTTGTTCAGGACTTATTGTGCCACTTGTGTGGGTTTGGAAGTGATCCCGGTGGTAGTGGAGATATCTGTGCAGACAGGTATAGGGATTTTTTTGGTCGGATTGCCGGACAGTGCAGTCAAGGAGTCTTTATTGAGGGTTACTACAGCCCTTCAAAGCTGCGATTATCGGATTCCAGGGAGGAAGGTGGTGATAAACCTTGCCCCAGCAAATCTGAGGAAGGAGGGGTCAGGCTATGATGTTGCGATAGCAATAGGGTTGCTGGCCGCCTCGCAGCAGATTGTTGCCCCAGATATATCCGATTTTCTGATATTGGGGGAACTCTCCCTTGACGGCACCCTTAGGAGTGTCCCCGGGGCATTGCCGATAGCGATGAAGGGGGCGGAGATGGGGTTCAAAAAGTGCATTTTCCCGGCAGACTCCGCCATGGAGGCTTCGGAGGTGGAGGGTATCACGATTTATGGGGTGAGGAACATTTCCGAAGTGGTGGATGTTATCAACGGAGCAGTATATACCGAGTCTCTGGTAGTGAAGCGGGGCAATATTGCCATTGAACCGAAGGTATATAAGTCCGATTTTAAGGATGTTATCGGGCAAGGATTTGCAAAAAGGGGGCTGGAGATCGCTGCAAGTGGTGGGCACAATTTGATTCTCAGTGGTCCCCCCGGCTCGGGGAAGAGCTTTATGGCCTCTTGTCTGGCATCGATCCTTCCACCTATGAGCAGGCATGAGTCTTTAGTCACAAGTGCAATATATTCCGTGGCAGGACTTCTCTCCGGCAGTGGGGGGTTGATCCGTGAGCGCCCCTTCCGCACACCTCACAACACCTCAAGTGTAGTGGCAATGGTGGGTGGTGGCCCCTCGGCATCCCCTGGTGAGATATCTCTTGCGCACAATGGCGTCCTATATCTGGACGAGATATCCCTTTTCAGTGCCACTACCCTTGATCTGTTGCGTCAGCCCCTGGAGGACCGTTCAATCTCCATCTCACGGGCCAGGTATAAGGTGACATACCCTGCATCCTTTATGCTTGTCGGCTCTATGAACCCTTGCCCGTGCGGATATTATGGGGAGGAGGGGGAGAAGTGCACCTGTACCCCCGGGATGATTTCCCGCTATCTTTCCAAGATTTCAGGTCCGCTTCTGGACAGGATGGATCTGAATATCAATGTCCGTCCCGTGGAGAAGGATCTGCTGGTCTCTGGGGCCAGGGGTGAGGGGAGTGCAGCCATTGCGCAGAGGGTGATGGCTGCACGGAAGGTGCAGATGGAGAGATTTGCCCGGGATGGAATCTATACAAACTCCCAAATGGATGCACGTCAGCTTAATACATATTGCCCGTTGGGCAAAAATGAGCGCGATTTTATGGGCAAGGCAATGGATAAATTGGCCCTGTCTGCCAGAGGGTATGGGCGTATTCTGCGGGTTTCCCGCACTATTGCAGACCTTGCGGGGGAGAAGAATATATCAATAAGTCACATTTCTGAAGCACTCTTGTATCGTTTCCAGGATTTTTTGTAACTTTGAAGGTTATGAAAAATATAGTTATCAAAGGCCTTGATACCATTGATGAGGCGGCAAAAGAGTTTTTACAGGAGATCGGGGACAATAAGATTATTGCCCTTTATGGATCTATGGGTGCAGGCAAAACTACGTTTGTGACTGCTCTGTGCAGGGTTTTAGGTGTGGAAGATGTGGTGAACAGTCCCACATTTACCATTGTCAATGAGTACCAGACTGAGGAGGGGGAGCCTGTTTTCCATTTTGACTTCTACAGGATAAAATCGTTGAGAGAGGTGGAGGATTTGGGTTTTGAGGAGTATGTTTACAGCGATTGTCTGTGCTTGATGGAGTGGCCTGAGATGATAGAGGAGATGTTGCCGGAGGAGACTGTAAAGGTCTCAATTTCTGAGCAGGAAGATGGAACCAGATTGATCAAATTTATTTAACAACGATATGAAAAAATTATTTGCTTTATCACTTTCGTTCCTATTGATGGTCTCTTGCACATCAGCACAAAAGGAGATCCAGGTAGGTGCGTTGTCATTTGACGAGTATCTTCCTCTGTTGGAGGGTAAAAAGGTCTCTATCCTTTCAAATCAGACCGGTATGGTCTCATCTACTACCCACCTTCTTGATACATTGCTGGATATGGGTGTGAATGTGGTCTCTATCATGTCTCCTGAACACGGTTTCAGAGGTGATGCTGATGCCGGTGAGCATGTCAGCAGCTCTATCGATCCCAAGACAGGTATTCCTATCAGATCCCTTTACGAAACAGGTGTAAACAGACCTTCAGATGAGTCTATGGCTGAGTTTGATGTTATGATCTTTGACTTGCAGGATGTGGGTGTAAGATTCTATACATACAATGCGACTATGGCCAGAATGATGGATGCTTGTGCCCAGTTCGGCAAGAAGATGATCGTTCTTGACAGACCTAATCCTCTTGGTTACTATGTGGACGGCCCTATCTTGGATATGCAGTACAAATCCGGTGTGGGCTGGCTTCCTGTTCCTGTGGTTCACGGTATGACACTTGGCGAGCTTGCACTTATGATCAATGGTGAAGGTTGGCTTAAAGATGGTATCCAATGCGATTTGACAGTGGTTCCATGTAAGAACTATACCCGTGATATGGAGTATGTCCTCCCTATCAAACCATCTCCAAATCTTCCAAATATGAGATCAATCTACCTTTACCCTTCGACATGTTACTTCGAGGCTACACCTGTAAGCTTGGGTAGAGGTACCGATAAGCCATTCCAAATCTATGGCCATCCTGATATGACCGGTTATGAGTTCTCATTCACCCCAAGAAGTGTTCCTGGCGCGAAGAATCCTCCTCAGCTTGACAAATTGTGCTATGGTGTGGATTTGAGCGATCTTCCTATCGAGCAGATCAAAGCTGAAGGTATCAATCTTGAGTATGTTATCGACGCTTACAACAACCTCAAACTTGACGATAAGGCTATGTTCAGAAAATTCTTTGAACTTCTTATTGGCCAAGGTTATGTAAGAGAGATGATTGTTGAGGGTAAAAGTGCCGCAGAGATCGAGGCTATGTGGGTGGAAGATGTAGAAAGGTTCAAAGAGCAAAGAGCTCCATATTTGATTTACGAGTAGCAGATCAAACCTATGTATATATGAATGGGGGTCACATATACTGTGATCCCCATTTATTTTTCCCTAACAAGACGTACACCGAAGTTGTAGCGTTTGTGATTAGTGCTTTTGTTATCTCTCTTGGTTGTGTAGCAGTTGTGGTTACTGTTTGTCCACGAGCCACCTCTTATTACGTGGTATACTGTACCCCCTGTTATTGTTATCCAGGCATTGCCACGAAATATTGTGACTTTGTTGTCAGTGACCCCAGTGGGGTTTATGACATCTTCTGTGGGGTACTCTCCGTAGATGTCAGAACACCATTCATATACATTGCCACACATATCATATATACCAAGTTCATTGGGCTTTTTTAGACCTACTTGATGTGTTGTCTTTTGACTGTTACTTTTAGTCCATCCTACCTCTTCGATATTGTCCCCTCCGGGATATTTGTAATTTTGACTTTTGAATCCACCTTTAGCAGCGTATTCCCATTCAGACTCTGTCGGTAATCTGTATGTAAAGCCTGTCATTTGGCTCAGTTTGAATGCAAATTGTCTGGCTTCGTTGAGCGAAATATTGTCTACTGGCAGGCTGTCACCTAAGAAGAAACTGGGATTTGATCCCATTATTGTCACCCAGATATCTTGGGTTATCTCATATTGGCTTATATAGAAATCGCTTAGTGTTACTGTGTGTGTGGGTACTTCATCGGAAATGATGTTGTTGTCTGCATGTTCTGTATTACCCATTGTAAAAGTTCCACCTCTAACAAAAACCAAAGGAAGAGAGAGGTCACTAAGGGTCCTTACTTTAACTTTGAACTTTAAAAGGTGTTTGGGAATCTGATTGTAATTGGCCGGAGCTTCCCATTTTATATGCTTATCGTAGCCTTGATGTACATCACATCCAACATCGCCAGAGAGTTTGGCCAGGGGTCCATTGAATGTGGAGCCGCCATCTGTAGATACGTATAGGGCTACTGAACCTGATTTGTACAAATGGTAATAGATATCTATACTATTGTCTGAATTGATGCTGTGTGACATGTATACAGCATTGTTATAATCTTGTCCAAACGCACCGACTGACAGACCTATTGCTAAGGTGAGTATATAAAATAACTTCATAGTATGTAAACAGATAGATTAAGAAATGCGAAGGTATTACTTTTTTAGTATTTTTGCGAAATATATTACTACTAGACTATGAGCATGATAAAAACTAACAGGTATGTGGCACTGGATGTCCTTCGCGGTATGACAGTGGCCGGAATGATTTTGGTTAACAACCCCGGTACTTGGGGACATATCTATTCACCTTTAAGGCATGCTGCGTGGGCAGGATGTACCCCCACCGACCTTGTTTTCCCATTTTTCCTATTTGTCGTAGGTGCAGCGATGGCATTCTCTTTCGCAAAATACAACGAAGGTTTGAATGGTGCAAGTGTGAAGAAACTTATCAAAAGGGGTATCCTTATCTTCCTGGTGGGTCTTGGTTTGAATGCATTCCCATTTTACCCTACCAGCCCTAATCCGGATTTGACATTCTGGGAGAATTTTGTCTACCATTGGCAACATGTGAGGATAGTGGGCGTCCTTCAGAGGATTGCGATGTGCTATATCCTTGGTGGCCTCGTGGCTTTGTGGCTGAAATCAACCAAAAAAATAGTCATCTCTATGGGGGTGCTGATGGGACTCCATTGGCTGTTGCTCTTTTTGATCGGTGACCACTCCTCTCCACTTGTAAATGGGGCAGCCGGTTCTTTCTCCCTTGCAGGGCAGAATGCGGATGTGATTGACCTTGCCATTTTTGGAGAAAACCATATCTACAAAGGGTTCGGAATCCCATTTGACCCAGAGGGCCTTCTAGGGGCACTTTCCGGCTCTTGTACTGTGTTGTTGGGCTATCTTATCGGTGGTAAGATCAGAAAGACAGAGAGCAAGATAGATGTAGTGGCTCAGCTTTACACCATCGGTATGTTGTGTCTGGCCGGCGGCCTGGTTTGGAGCCTTTGCTACCCTATCATCAAGGCCCTTTGGACCGGTTCGTATGTACTATATGCAGGTGGTTGGAGCATACTTATGTTGGCGTTCTTTATCTACCTCATCGATGTGAAAGGGAAAGAGAAAATCTTTACCCCATTCAAGGCTTTGGGTATGAACCCTCTTTTCGCTTTTGTGATGGCGGGCCTTTTTGCCAAGATTCTTGGCAGAATGATCAAATGGACCTCTATGGTCACATTGGCAGACGGTTCGGTGGAGGAGAAGAGTTGGAGCGTTCTGTCGTGGTTCTATAACAATGTATGTGTTGCAATAGTGGGAGAAAGCAATGAGCTCTCATCCCTTATCTATGCACTTGTATATGTGGCTGTATTTACAGCGATGGCGTTGTTCCTATATAAGAAGAAAATCGTAATCAAGCTGTAAGATGAAGTATATCGGCCTCATCTCCGACACACATTGCACCTTCGATGAGAAGCTCAGGGAGTTCCTTGAACCTGTAGATGAGGTGTGGCATGCCGGTGATTTTGGAAACCTTGAGACATTGAGTGCCATAGCTCACTTCAAACCACTTAAAGCTGTGTATGGAAACTGTGATGGTACAGATATCCGTCAGAGGGTTCCATATACCCAGTTTTTCGAGTGTGAAGGGATGAAGGTGTTGATGATGCACATAGGAGGATATCCGGGAAGGTACGATTTCAAAGCATTCCAGCTTATAAACGCCCATCTTCCAAACCTGTTTATATGTGGCCATTCACATATCCTGAAGGTGATGAATGACAAGAAATACGATATGATGACCATTAACCCTGGAGCGGCCGGAAATTCGGGATTCCATATTGTCAGGACGGCTCTCAGGTTCAAGATAGATGGTGGAAAGATCGTTGAGATGGAGGTCGGAGAATGGGACAGAAATAATAATAAACCGTTATAAATATGAAAAAAACATTTGCTTTAATCATTGCCGCTTTGGTGTTGTCGTTTGGAGCTATGGCCCAAACCCCTGTCACTGAAGCCAACTATGAGCTTGCAGAG
>JAEIGA010010189.1_pt1 | contig 14240 bp, 12 predicted proteins | sample 9270691 | NCBI WGS metagenome assembly JAEIGA01 (sample SAMN17057246, study PRJNA624740) | gut metagenome | biome: biome; isolation source: fecal sample | host: Bos grunniens | place: China: Xizang | collected 2019 | reverse complement strand
TTAATAAACGGAATTATTAGTAACTTTGAAATATTCGGCGATTATTTTTCTATACAGCCGTTAAACGATATAATTTATAAACTTAACGGACAACAATACACCAAAGAAACGTTTGAAAAAGCCTTTAAATATATTTCGAATTATATTAAAGGGGCTAACGGACAAGAGATTGTAGATAAAATATTTTCATAGACAAATAAATCCCAACGAAATTTCGTTGGGATTTATTTGTTTAAATTCTTGTTAGAAATACATAAAGTAACTTTATCTATGTCCTTGTTGTTGCCAATTTTTGACTTGTTCTTTAACGTGATCTTTATTTAATTCAAAATCACGGTTATGTTCTTCAAGTTTTTGTCTATTTTGTTCACGACGATAATTAACTTCATTTTGAATTTCTTGATTAATTTGTTCCAAGTTAGTTTTTAATTGGCCTTTAATCTGTTCAAGAGCCGTTTTATATTGTTCTTTAAAGTTAGTAAGTTGCTCTTGTAAAGAAGTAAGCATACCTTCGATAAACGTTTTTTGTTCGTTAGTTAAATGTGCGTCTTTAAGTTGTTCAATATATGATTTAATTTGTTCTTCTAAATTAAACATATCTTCAAATTGAACGTTTAATTCGTCGACTAATAATTTATATTGTTCTAATAATCTTGCAGGAATACCGTTATTTTTATGATTATCTTTAACAAGGTTAAGTTTTTCTTTAAAATCAAGGGCTAAAATTTCTTCAATCGTCATTTCAGGGTACATTTCTTGTATTCTTACTATGATTTTTGCCTCTTTAATATCTACGCTCCACTCAGCTGCTAAGGCTTGAAGTTCTTCAAAAGTTTCTTTATGAACTTTACCGAAAATTCCTTTATCTTCAAAATATTTATTGACTTTATCAGTAACTTTTTCTTCGATATCATCAGCTATTTCTTCATTTGTGCCGTCGGCTGAAACGTATAATGCGTTTTCTTCAGCATCAACGTCAATATAACCAAGTTCAGTTGCTTTATCGGTAAAAGCCTCGGCAGCGTCTTCAATCGTTTCACCTATAAGCGTAAGGTCAGAAAGTACCGTTTCGCCGTCTTCATTTACAGCGTTTACCGAAACTACGAGGCCATCTTCGTCTACCACTACTTCAATTTCAGGATTGATACGCATACAAACGTACGTTACGGTATTATCACTACTACCTAAATTACAACCTGCAAAGCAAGTTGATAAAGTTAAAGTTGCCACAAATAATGCAATCGTTTTAAGAAATTTTTTCATAACTTCTTCTCCTTTTAATCCGTCTTAACGGTTTTTACACTATATTAATAAAGGAAAATGCATTTTTATCGCAACTTTTTTAAATTTTTTTAATTTTTTTAATGGCGTGGGGCGTTTGGTATACCTTCATTTTCTTTTAAAGTAACTACGCCTGTTTTACAATCAACGTTAAATTGCTTTATCTCGTTATTTTTTAAAGTAATAATTACTTCAAATACTGCTGTTTGACCACTTTGTTTCATAGGCTTAAACTTTACTTCACATCTTTCGACGTCATCTTGCGATATTTGTAAATAATTAATTACTGCCGTTATAGCGCCGTTTGTATCTAAAACTAAAATACCTTCTATTCCCCCTGAAACAACGTCGTTAGAACCGTTATGGTCGTCGTTATTCGGTTTGTTTTTATATATTAAGTTAAGTTCTTTAATCGACATTTTAGAAAGGTTAGAAACGCTATTTTCGTCAAATTCGTCAAAACTTCCTATAAGTTTATCTATAAGTTGCATTTTGCCTATAGATACTCCGTGTGATTTAGCACGCTGAACAAGCGTATCTTCGCCTTTAACGCCTTGAGCAATTATTGAACAACTTATATCGGCGTTTTCAAAAACGGCGTTTACTTTATCAGTGATAAAAGCAAGTAATGCTGAAGTTTTTTCATCACTAATTCCGTCAACACTAATAAGCATTGCGTTTTCTTCAGTTGTTAAATAACCGTTTATATACATTGAGCCTACTATTGCACTTAAAGCCGTGTTTAATTCAACGTTATTTAAATTTAAACCACTTAAAATTTTTTGCGCATCTTCATTACCTGCAGTACAAGACACAACGTGATTATCAGCCGTTAACGACAATTCTACGCTTGGGTTTACATCTAAATAAACGTAGTTTTCTGCACTTGGTAAAACATTATTTTTTTTTGGAATAAAATACCCTAAAAAAATCCCTAAAACGAGAACCAAACAAAACGAAAGAGCAAATACCATACGTTTAAAAATTATGAAAAAAGGTTTTTTAACCACTTCTGTTTGCATCGGTGGTAATTGAGTTTCTTTTTCAACCGAATTTAAAATATGTGCTTTTATATTAGGCGTTTCTTTATTAAATTCCGTTATTATTTTATCTTTAATTTTACTCATCACGTCCCTCCTTTATTATTATTTTTAATTTGCTAATTGCCCTATTATATTTAGAAAGTACCGTCGATAACGGTTTATTTAAAATTTTTGCTATTTCCCTATGTTTAAACCCCGAAACGACGTGCAAAGATATTATTTCACGTTCGTCATCGTTAAGGGTTTGTAGTAATTGACGTAAAAAAGCCGAATTTATACGCTCGTTTTCAAAATTACCACAATAAAGTGTGTTTTCGTAAACTTTAGAAAATTCAGTAGTTCGTGCTTGAAGTTGAAAACGCCTTTTAATTAAATTTAATTCTATAGTAATAATCCAAGCCATAGGCTTACCTTTAGCATTATATCGTTTGGCATATTTATATACGTTTATAAAAGTATCGTGCATAATGTCTTCGGCGTCGGCAGGATTTTTTAGTTTTGAAAGCGCAAAAGCGTAAACGTCGGTTTTAATTAAATCGTACAAATCACCTACTGCATCTTTATTTCCGTTTGCGATAAAAAATATTAAACTTTCAACCCTTTCGTTTTTAGTATAAAGTTGTTCGTCGTTTAAAGTAAATACCGTTATCATTTATAACACCTTATTTTTATTTTTTTATAATTGTACCATAATTTAACGATAAAAACAATATTTTAAAAAAACAGTTTCAATATATAAATAAATTAAAAATCTATTTTATCGCAAAATTAAAAAATTTTAAATAAAAAAAGACTAAAATTAAAATTAGTCTTTTTTTATTCTTTTAACCGACGAAAGTATCGTCTTTCCACTCGCCTTCTTGTTCTTGACCGTCGGTAGTAATACCTATGCCAAAGCCGTGTCGTTTACCGTTTAACCACTCGCCTTTATACTTTTCGCCCGTTGAATATATCATTTCGCCGTAGCCGTCACGAAGGTCTTCCTTCCACTCGCCCTCATAGTAGCCACCCGTATACCATTTAGATACGCCGTAACCACAAAATTTTCCGTTTTCAAAATCGCCTTCATACCAACTGCCCGAATTATAATTATACCTACCTTTGCCGTGCATTTTATCGTCTTTCCACTCACCGTCGTAAGTGTCCTTATTAGGCGATTCCCAATGTCCAACGCCGTTACGCTTATCGTCTATCCATTGACCTTTGTAATAGTAGCCGTTATGGTAAAACATTTCGCCCTCGCCCCAAAACTTGCCTTCAACCATAGTGCCTATATAGTAAGTTCCTGATGGATAAGTATATTTGCCTTTTCCGTGTGGTCTATCTTTTACAAATTCGCCTTCATAAGTTGAGTCGTTAGAAAATTTCCTAAAACCTTTACCTTCAAAATATCCGCAAGAAAAATCACCTTCGTAATAACCACCACTATTATAAGTATACTTGCCTTTACCGTTCAAAGAGTCGTTTTCCCAAGTACCTTCAAGTTTATCGCCGTTTTTATAATATTTAATGCCGTAGCCACAAAATTTTCCTTCAAAATGCTCGCCCTCATACCTATCGCCGTTAGCAAAATGATATATGCCGTGACCGTGCATTTTATCGTCCTTCCACTCGCCTTCGTACTTGTCTTCATTATCAAAAGTGTTAGTGCCTAAACCACAAAACCTATCGTCGACAAATTGACCAACGTATTGCTTTCCACTTGGGTACGTATATATGCCGTCGCCGTGGAATTTGTCATTTTTCCAATCTCCTTTGTATTTATCGCCTTTTGAAGAATCCCACTCGCCAAAGCCTTCCCTAGCACCTTTATAAAATTCACCTTTATACGTTGCGCCCGAGTTATAATAATAAATACCCGTGCCGTGCAATTCGTCGTCGTAAAATTCGCCTTCGTACCTTTCACCGTTAGAATAAACTAACTTGCCTACGCCACAAAATTTATTGTTTTTAAATTCGCCTTCGTAAACTGCGCCACTTTCGTATTTGTATCTACCTACGCCGTGCATTGTATCATCTTTCCACTCGCCTTCGTATATTGCGCCAGTATCCCAATAAAATATTCCGTAACCGTCAGGATTGCCTTTACTATTTAATTGACCGTCGTAATAACCGTCGTTATACTTTTTAGTAGCCATAATTTTCTCCTTAAAAATATTTTAACAAATAATTGCGAAATAGTCAATATTGAAAGTAAAACTTATTAAAAATACTATGTCTATGACATAGTATTATCTAATTAAATTTCTTAAATTCTTTTTTTAGCCTTTCGACAATCTTTTTTTCTAATCTTGATATGTACGACTGTGATATTCCAAGCAAATCAGCCACTTCTTTTTGCGTCATTTCGTCACTACCGTCAAGCCCAAATCGTAAATTCATTATGGTTTTTTCTCTATTTGACAACTTACTAATTGCATTATATAAAATTTTTCTTTCTACGTTATCTTCAGCGCTTTTATATACGATATCAGCATCAGTACCTAAAATATCAGATAAAAGAAGTTCGTTACCTTCATAATCGACGTTCAACGGCTCGTCAAAAGAAATTTCCCCTTTTATTTTACAAGTCTTTCGTAAAAACATTAAAATCTCGTTTTCAATACAGCGTGACGCGTAAGTTGCTAACTTTATGTTCTTGTCTATTTTATAGGTGTTTACAGCCTTTATAAGCCCTATTGCGCCAACTGATATTAAATCGTCTAGTTCAATTCCCGTATTGTCGAATTTACGTGCAATATAAACGACTAAACGCAAGTTATGTTCAATTAATTCTTTTTTAACGCTTTCTTTACCAGATAGCATTTCAAAAATTTTTTCTTGCTCTTCTTCTTTGGTATATGCTTTTGGCAACGCCTCGCTACTGCTTGTGTAATACAATGCCCCTTGATTTAAGTTGAAAATTTCTTTTAGCAGTTTTTTAATTAGTTTAATTACACCCATAACTACTCCCCCTCGATTAAAGACGTATTTAATAGTAATTCGTATTTTACGTCGTCGTAAAAATCGCTGTCAGCCCGTCCTATCAATACGTTATTATATATATTCACTTTTTGCTCGTTATATATCAAAAGTTTATCTATAAAATATATTTTTATTTTACCGTTACCGCCCACCGTTTTGATTTGAATATTTCCAGCCTCTTTTAGTGATATATTTAAGTTTTCTATTTTTAAAAATAGGTTTTTTGAGCCGACTATTATAGGTAAACCCGTTTTTGTGTCGAATAGTCTATTCCCGCTATCAATAAAACCTAAAACGGTTAATCTTTTACCTTTAACGACTAATATACACTTCCTAATAAAAGCATTTATACTTTTTATTTTTGACAATTTTACTATTAGTTTTTTAAGCGCAAAATACAAACCGTACATTATTAGAATTGTAAAACCTATAGGAAAAACAGCGTCGTAATTAAATGAAAAATTATTTGTATAATCAATATCAGCAAAATAAAAAATTGCAATTATCACACCACCTGATAAAAAAGTAAATCCTAAAAAAGCAAGTAAAGTTAAAAAAAACTTTTTTATCGAAGTATATTTACCTGCAAGATAGCACATTAAAATTGCTAAAATTAGTTTGATAATTATTAAATATAAATTATCTAAATTTAGTAGAGGCATTATTACGGCAACTAGCGTACCGACTATTGACGCTAAAATAAGTCTAAATTTATTAGTTTTACAGTTAGATACCCTTAAACTTAACGACAACAGCAAATAATCAATTATTAAATTATCAATTATTACGTATTCAATATACACCAGCATTACTTGATTATACTTTTTGACGGCACAAAAAAAAGAGTAACTTTTGTTACAAATTACTCTTTTTTGTCTTATTCAATATTTTTATTTAACTCTTTTAGCGTCAAAAGTGCTTTGTTCGTCGTTCAAATTAGTTAAACTATTTATTCTTTTTTTCATTTTAGGCGTAAAGGTTGCAGTATAATTTTCAGACGAATTATAAGTGTTATAATCAAAATTTTCATAAAGGTGGTCTTCTTTACTTATCGTTTCGCTACCTGCGTTACCCCTACGAACTATACCTTTAATATTAAAAGCAACTATGCCACCCGTTTCGTGAATAAAGATAACTTCCCTTATACGCATTTTAGACATTGAGCCTATATAGAAACGAACGCCACTATGATATTTTGTATTTTCACTATTATCGTAAATACAAATCCAACCGTCTTTATCTTTTTTAAGGTCTTTACCTGTTAAGGTAGTTTTACTTAATAAATTAATATTAGTTTTTTCAGTTGTATCAGTACCGTTATATAAATAAATATCAGCATCTTCTTGCATATCAGAAACGTTTATCCATACGTAACTAATATCTCTGTTATCTGGTCTTAAATCAATAAATTCAATAACGTTTGAAGTTTTTTCGCCTTGATAATAAGTTGATGGACTACCTGCTCTATCAATCGAACCGAAAATACCCGAATAACCGAATAGATGATAACATTTAGGATTATATGGCGCAAACGAATTTATTAACAATAACATACTAAATAAAAATAATACTATCGCTAATGAAATTGCCGTTATTCTCGCCCATAGTTTAGAAAAAAATTTTTTCACAATTAAGTCCCCTTTGTAAGTTTTTCAAGTTCTTTAAGGAAGGTAGAAATGTCTTTAAACGAACGGTAAACTGACGCAAAACGCACGTAAGCAACTTCGTCAATTTCTTTAAGCCCTGCCATAACCATTTCCCCTATCTCTTTAGAAGATATTTCCTGGTCTAAAGAATTATATACCTGTTTTTGAATATCTTCAACAAGTTTTTCAATTTTATACATAGGAACGGGGCGTTTTTCACACGCTTTTATAATTCCGTTTTTAATTTTGTTAGGGTCAAAAGTTTCACGGTTACCACCTGCTTTAATAACTAAAACGGGCGTCGTTTCAACAGTTTCGTAAGTCGTAAATCTTCTACCACATTTGATACATTCACGCCTACGCCTAATCATTGTGTTTTCATCAGTTGAGCGTGAATCAATAACTTTACTGTCCACACAACCACAATACATACACTTCATAATAAATTCTCCTTAATAAATATTTTAACATATTTATTACATTTTGCAAGTCTTTTTCTATTTTCTTTTAGAGTTTTTTGAAGATAAACTTTTCCTAAACACTTCTTGCCCTTTAATTTTTCTTTTAGAAACGCTTGCCGTTTTAGTTTGCGTTTTCTTTTTAGTGTTGGGCGAATTTAACGATGCAAGCACGTACGCCTCTTTAATCAACTCTTTATTTTTAGGCAAACGATATTGCAAAAGAGCGCGTTGCAACTGCTTTTCTTTATTTGTTGGAACGTACACCTTTTCAAAAGTATCAGGGTCAACGCCCGTGTAATATATGCAAGTTGAACGTGTTGAAGGTGTTGGGTAAAAGTCTTGCACTTGCTCTGGCATATAGTTAATGCTTTTTAAATATTCAGTTAATTTAATAGCGTCACTTAATGAACAGCCTGGGTGTGAAGATATTAAATACGGCACTAAAAATTGCTTTTTGCCTTCCTTTTCGTTAAGTTCTTTATACTTTTTAGCAAATGCCGAATAAACTGAAAACGACGGTTTATTCATAATTTTTAAAGTGTTTTCAGCAATATGTTCGGGCGCTACTTTTAATTGTCCGCTAATATGATGCCTAATTAAAGTTGGTAAAACTTGTTTGTTTTGGTCGTAAGTTATATAATCGTACCTTATTCCACTACGAATAAATATCTTTTTAACGCCTTCAATCTTCCTTGCCTTTTCAAGTAAATTTAAAAAGCCCGTATGGTCGACTTTAAGATTTTTACAAGGTTTATACCCTATACAATATCTGCCCTTGCATACCCCGTTAGTGCATTGATTATCGCAAGCGGGCTCTCTAAAATTTACTGAAGGACCAGACAAGTCGTGTATATAACCTTTAAAATCTTTGTCCTTTGTTAAAAGTTCAATTTCTTTTAAAATACTTTCGTCGCTACGCTTTTGAATTCTTCTACCTTGGTGGTAATTAATTGAACAAAACGAACAACTACCAAAACAGCCCCTATGACTAACTACTGAAAATTTAACTTCTTCAATAGCCTTAATTCCCCCTTCACTTTCATAAATAGGATGATACGTGCGCATATAAGGTAAACTGTAAACGTAGTCCATTTGCTTTATTGAAAGCGGATACGACGGTTTGTTTTGTACGACTATTTGTCCGCCAGACTGTTCTTGAAATAAAACGTCGGCATTTATACAGTCGGTATTCATACTTTCAATTTTAAAGGAGCGCGCGTAATTTGTTTTATCAGTTAAAATAGCGTTATAAGACGGTAATTGCTTGTAGCCTTTTTCTAATAATTCTTGCTTTTTAGACACGTCTACCTTTATACAAGTGCCTCTTACGTCAAGCATTTTTGATAAGGGAATATTTTTTGAAAGACGCTCTAAAATATCAAAAATAGGGTTTTCGCCCATACCGTAAATTAATAAATCAGCACCGCTATCAGTTAAAATAGACGGCATTATTTTATCAGCCCAGTAATCGTAATGAGAAAAACGGCGTAAAGACGGCTCTACCCCACCTATAATTACGAAACTTTCAGGAAATAGCCTTTTTAAAGTTTTAGTATAAACGGTAACTTGCCTATCAGGTCTTTTATTTTGTTTAGATAACGGTGAATAAACGTCACCCGTTCTTTTCTTTTTAGCGACGGTATAATTATTTACCATACTATCAACAACGCCCGACGAAACTAAATAGGCGTATTTTGGCACGGGCAAAGCGTAATAATCTTGGTCGCATAAAGGCTGTGGAATTATTCCTATACTATAGCCTTTATCATAAATTATTCTAGATATTACTGCGTGGCCAAAAGTTGGATGGTCAACGTAGGCGTCGCAAGAAATTAAGACGAAGTCTAACTCGTTATTATTTAATTCTTTTTTGTCAATAGGTAAAAACATTGTAATAAACCTTATTTTTTTTAACATACTAGAAGTATGATAGTTTTTTTAAGAACGGTTTTGATTGTGTATTTATTAGCAATTAATATATTTGGCTTTATGCTAATTTTATTAGATAAACGAAACAACCAAACTATACCCGAAGAAAATGAAGAAAATAAAGTTAGTAAAAACAAAGTTAGTAAATCAAAACTAATTTTTACTGCATTTTTAGGCGGAGCGTTAGGGATTTATTTATCACTTTTTATATTGAAATATAAAACTAATAATTTATTTTTAATGATAACTATGCCTTTAATATTAGTCGTTAACGTGTACGTTTTTATATTTTTATTTTCAAACGCGATTGGTATAGTAATGCCCCGTACCGTATAAGTATACCATACTTTTAAAATTTTTTAAAGTAAAATGCAGTATCTTTTGATACTGCATATTTTTACTAAACTAATTTTTCTAAACGAATTCTAATTTCTTTTAAAAATTCTAAACTGTTTACACCTTTGACGTTTGACAAGCCTTCTACTAACCCAACTAAATCTTTAGTCATAATTCCGTCAGATAAAGTTTGAATACACGCCTTTTCAAGATTGTTTGCAAAATCCACAAGTTTATATAAACCGTCAAGTTCGCCTCTTTTCCTTAATGCACCTGACCAAGCGTAAATAGTTGCCATAGGATTAGTTGAAGTTTGTTCACCCTTTAAATAACGATAGTAGTGACGAGTTACCGTGCCGTGCGCAGCCTCGTATTCATATTTCCCATCAGGAGAAACTAAAACCGAAGTCATCATTGCTAAACTACCAAACGCCGTTGAAACCATATCACTCATAACGTCACCGTCGTAGTTTTTTAACGCCCAAACAAAGCCACCTTTACTACGAATTACCCTTGCAACTGCGTCATCAATCAACGTGTAAAAATAAGTTATGCCTGCTTTTTCAAATTTTTCTTTATATTCGTCATTGTACACTTGTTCAAATATAAATTTGAAAGTTTGGTCGTACTTTTTAGATATTGTATCTTTAGTTGAAAACCATAAATCTTGTTTTTTGTCTAAAGCGTAATTAAAACAAGCCCTTGCAAACGATATGATTGAACTGTCTTTATTGTATTGACCTTGTAAAACGCCGTTACACTCAAAATCGTAAATTTCAACTTTTTCACAAGTACCGTCGTCGTAATCAATTACTAAACTTGCTTTGCCTTTTTTATCAACCCTTATTTCACTTGCTTTATACACGTCGCCGTAAGCGTGCCTTGCTATCGTTATAGGACTTTCCCACGTTTTTACAACGGGCTTTATAAAAGGAACGGTAATAGGCTCTCTAAACACAGTACCGTCAAGCATTGCCCTTATTGTGCCGTTAGGACTTTTCCACATTTTTTTAAGCGAGTATTCTTCAACGCGTTGTTTGTTTGGCGTTATCGTTGCGCATTTTACGGCAACACCGTATTTTTTAGTCGCTTCGCCTGCTAATACGGTTACTTCGTCGTCAGTCTTATCACGGTTTACTAAACCCAAATCGTAATATTCACTTTTTAAGTCAACGAAAGGTAAAATTAATTGTTCTTTAATATCCTTCCATAAAATTCTTGTCATTTCGTCCCCGTCCATTTCAACGAGGGGATTTATCATTTTAATCTTTTCCATAATTCACCTTAGGCGTTATTTTTTGTGTATGCAAGTAAACTACCTGCTTTTAATATTTCAATTTGTCTTTTTGTAAACGAACAAATTAAATTATACTTTTGATTTTTAGTTACGTTATACATAACTACTTTGCCTTTTTCAAAACCTTCAAACAAATCGTTTAATTCTATTTTATCGTTTTGACTTATTTTATCGTAATCATATTCATTTTCAAAGGTTAAAGGAATTATGCCTGCATTTATAAGATTAGCAACGTGTATTCTTGCAAAACTTTTACTTACAACTGCTTTAACCCCTAAATAAAGTGGTACGAGCGCAGCGTGTTCCCTTGACGAACCTTGCCCGTAATTACTGCCACCAACTATTATGCTAGACTTTAACTCTTTTGCCCTATCTGCAAAACTTTCGTCAACCACTTGAAAACAAAATTTTGATAAAAACGGAATATTTGAACGATACGGCAATATTTTTGCGCCTGCAGGCATTATGTGGTCGGTAGTAATATTATCGCCAACCTTTAACGCAACCGTTGATTTAATTTGATTTTCTAAAGGCGTCGTTTCAGGGAACGGTTTAATATTAGGGCCACGTAATATTTCAGCGTTTTTAGCGTCGATTTCGTTTAACGGAGCAAGTATTGAACTATCGTCAATATCAAAAAATTCTGGCATCGTAACCGACGGCATATCGCCTAATTTCCTTGGGTCTGTAATATAACCAGTGAGTGCTGACGCAACTGCAACTTCTGGCGAAACGAGATAAACGTTGCCGTCTTTCGTTCCACTTCTACCTAAAAAGTTTCTATTAAACGTTCTTAAACTAACGCCGTTAGAATTTGGCGAAAAACCCATACCTATACAAGGTCCACAAGCACACTCTAAAACTCTTGCGCCTGACGATAAAATATCGTTTAAAGCACCCGATTTTGCTAGCATTGAAAGCACTTGTTTCGAGCCTGGCGAAACTGATAAACTTACGTTTTTGTCAATTTTTTTATTTTTTAAAAGACTTGCGACTTTATATAAGTCTAAAAGTGATGAATTAGTACAAGACCCGATACATACTTGGTCAACTTTAATCCCTTCAATTTCACTTACTTTACGCACGTTGTCGGGACTGTGTGGACAAGCAATCATAGGCTCTAACTCGCTTAAATTAATATCTATAATTCTATCGTAAACTGCGTCGTCATCACTTGAAAGTGGGACATAATCTTCTTCTCTACGTTGTTTTATTAAAAACTCTTTAGTAATTTCGTCAGACGGAAAAATAGAAGTAGTTGCGCCAAGTTCAGTTCCCATATTAGTTATAGTTGCTCTTTCAGGAACTGAAAGGGTTTTAACGCCTTCTCCACCCCACTCGATTATTGCGCCAACGCCACCTTTTACCGATAATATCCTTAATATTTCAAGCGAAACGTCTTTTGCTGAAACGAAAGGTTTTAATTTGCCCGTTAAATTAACTTTATACATTTTTGGCATAGTAATATAGTACGCTCCACCACCCATTGCAATAGCAACGTCTAAACCACCTGCGCCAAACGATAACATACCAAGTCCACCACCCGTTGGAGTATGACTGTCCGACCCGATAAGCGTTTTGCCCGGTTTACCAAATCTTTCTAAATGAACTTGATGACAAATTCCGTTACCTGCCCTTGAAAAATATATACCATGCTTTTGACAAACCGATTGAATATAACGGTGGTCATCGGCATTTTCAAAACCACATTGTAGTGTATTATGGTCAATATAGGCTACTGACTTTTCAGTTTTTACCCTATCAATACCCATAGTTTCAAACTCTAAATACGCCATTGTACCCGTTGCGTCTTGCGTTAAGGTTTGGTCGATTTTTATAGATATTTCACTACCCCTTACCATTTTACCACTTAGTAAATGACTTTTTATAATTTTTTCTGCTATTGTGTATCCCATAATTAAATTCCCTTAAATTTCAAATACAAATCTTCCTTTGGCTAATTTTTTTACCATTTCTAAAAGTTCAAGGTCAGTCATTGCAGTTTGTCTTCCATTTTCATACTCAGTATCAATAAGTTTTTTCATTTCAACGCAAAGGCTATCGTGTTTATCAATACAATTATCGCCCTTTAAATCAAATTTTTGATTTAACCAGTATGAAATACCTGCTAACCCCGACGTGTTGGTTATCATTACACCAACAGGTCTTTTTAACAATTTTTCAGTATTAAATATATTGTATATTCTTTCGTTTTTGTTTAAGCCGTCGGCGTGAATACCTGCTCTCGTTACGTTGAAATATTCTCCAACAAACGGCGTCATAGGTGGAATATCGTAATTTAATTCTTCCTTATAATAGTTTGCAATATCAGTAATAACCGTAGTGTCCATACCGTTTAGCGTTCCCTTTAAAGACGCATATTGCATTACCATTGCCTCAAGTGGAATATTACCTGTTCTTTCGCCTATACCTAAAAGCGAACAGTTTACTGCGCCTGCGCCGTATAACCAAGCCGTTGTTGCATTTGCTACGCCTAAATAAAAGTCGTTATGACCGTGCCACTCAATCATTTCACTTGGCAAGTCAGAATAAAATTGAAAACCGTAAATTATACCTGCAACTGAACGTGGTAACGCTGCTTCAGAATACGGAACGCCGTATCCCATAGTATCGCAAGCCCTTACTTTTACAGGTATGCCAGCCTCGTTAGATAATTTTTGAAGTTCGTGCACGAGTGGTAATACGAAACCGTAAAAATCAGCCCTTGTTATATCTTCTAAATGACATCTTGGGCGTATGCCTACCGAAAAAGCATCTTTAACAATACCTAAATACTTGTCTAACGCCTTTTTCCTGTCAAGACCCATTTTATTGTATATATGATAATCTGAACAAGAAAGTAAAATTCCCGTTTCTTTAATATTTAAATCTTTAACTAATTTAAAATCTTCCTTACTTGCCCTAATCCAAGTTGTAATTTCAGGAAATTCTAAACCTAAATCTTGACATTCTTTTATAGCGCGTTTATCCTTTTCACTATATGCAAAAAATTCAGTTTGACGAATTATACCCTTTTTGCCACCAAGTTTAGACATAAATTTATATAAGGTTTTAATTTGTTCAACGGTGTAAGGCGTTATTGCTTGTTGACCATCCCTAAAAGTAGTGTCCGTTATATATATTTTTTCAGGCATTGATTTAGGAACTGTTCTATGGTTAAACGCAACCTTTGGTATGTAATTGTAATTAAAAACGTCTTCATACAAATTAGGCTTTTGTGGATTGTGTAGTTCATAATGATACGTTTCATTTTCTAATAAAT
>JAEIGA010010188.1_pt1 | contig 14240 bp, 9 predicted proteins | sample 9270691 | NCBI WGS metagenome assembly JAEIGA01 (sample SAMN17057246, study PRJNA624740) | gut metagenome | biome: biome; isolation source: fecal sample | host: Bos grunniens | place: China: Xizang | collected 2019 | reverse complement strand
TGCTGTAACTTTACCGTATGGAGCTGCTGCAACAATTGCTGCTTCCATCGCTGCTTTTACATCGGAAATGCCACCTCTGATTTTTACACATGCACCTCTTTTTAAACGGTTTCTTTCAACGCCCTGTACAGAAATATTTGCTGTCTTTGCAGCTGCGTCTAATGCAACGTAGCAAGCACCAAGACTATCTAATTCAAACATTCCAATGGCCTGTCCATCATATTTTCCTGCCATAATTAAATCCCCCTGTTGGATTAATGCATTTTCACATATTCTTGCGTTCATTATACTCTGAATTCCACACAAACACAAGTAAAAAATGCAAAAAACAACACATTTGTCTTAAATAATTGATATTTTTAAGTGATAATCTGGACCTGACTGCCCTTTTGTGTTCGTTTTACGTAAATTTTCTGCGTTATGTTTTCAGAAAGTTTCCCAACATGGGAAATAATACCGATCTGTCTGCTGTCACCGGACAGTTCATACAGCACATTCATTGCCTGTTCCAGAGAAACTTCATCCAATGAACCAAACCCTTCATCGATGAACATGGCATCCAACGTATAGCCGGCACTGTGGCTTCGCACCACATCCGAAAGGCCAAGTGCCAAGGATAAGGATACCTGGAAAGTTTCTCCGCCGGATAAGGAAGCTGTCTCTCTTTGCTCTCCCGTATAGGCATCATAAATGACCATTCCAAGACCAGCGGATTCATTTTTACGATCTGCTTCCTGCTTTCTGATCAGCTCATATTTCCCACCGGTCATATGATTCAAATGATAATTCGCCTGTGAAATAATTTCTTCAAAAAACGTTCCAAGCACATATCTGGAAAAGCTGTATTTTCCTCCCTCTCCAGACTGTCCGTTTGCCAGTGCCGATAACTTCCACAATTTTTTGTATGCAGTCTCTGTCTTAGCCAGCTCTTTTTGAAGCGTCTCTACCATAGAAAGAGCATGCTTAAATTTTTCCAAAAGAACCAATACCGATTCTCTTTCTTCTTCCAACTGTTTTTTTGCCTGCTCCTGTATTTTCTGTTTTTCTACAAATGGATCCAGCGCCACCAAGGTTTCTTGATATGGCATCAGCCATCCATGGTCTAAAATCATCTTCTTTTTATTTTCCAAAAGAACCGTTTGTTGCTGCACCAAAGCCTTTTGCTGTCCCTGAAGATTTCCAAGCAGTACCTGTGTTTGATTCAACGCATCTTCTGTTTCTTTGATTTGTTTTTCCATAGTCAGCAGGGACACTTTTGTCTTCTGCTGTGCAGCTCTTATTTCTTCTTTTGAGCCATAAGATAACTGTGACTTGATATTTTCTGCTTCTTTTGACTGTACTGCAAATGTTTTTTCATCCTGAGCCAGTTCTATTCTGCACTGTTCCAGAATATTTTGCGTTTCTTCCAAAGCCGTTTCATTTTTCTTTCGTTTGTTCTCTAACTGGACTTTTTCTGTTTGTTTTTGGCATAACTGCTTCCACTGATCATTCAATTTCTGAAGTTCATCCGAGACTTTAGATAAATGATTTTTTATGAGCGACCCATCACAAAGCATTTCCCAGGTAAGTTCTTGTTCCAGAAGACGACTTGAAAGTTCTGTCATATCTGATTTTTTCAGTTTTATTTTTTCACAGAACACTTCACAGGTCTTTGCACATTCTGTCAGATCTTTCTGACATTTTTCCATCAGTTCCCTGGAACCTTCAACTTCTTCCTGCGTTGGAATTTCATCAAAACTTTCTGCAATGTGCACCATCTGCCCTTTCACAACAGAAGTTCCACAAACCGGGCACATCCCATCACCTTGTTCTTCCACTTGTTTTGCAAGATTCCTTGCAAGAATACCTGCCTGTCCTGTCAAAAACAGACGATTCTTTTCTATATAAACATGACCTGCCTCCGAAAAAGCCGCCTCTCTTTTTAACAGTTTCTGTTTTTGTTCATCATAGGCTTTTTGCAGCTTTGCAATTTCTTCCAGACGCACAAGACCTTCTTTCAACTGTTCATAAAATTGTTTTCTATTTTCAATTTCATGTTCTGCTTTAGAAACTTCTACTTCAATCTGTTGTAAACCGTTCAAACGTTCTTGCATCTGTTTTTGTTCTTCCACGATTCGAACACGTACTTCTTCCATCTGCTGACTTTTGTTTTTTGTACGGTTTATCTGATCATTCAGAACCTTACATTCTTTTTCCAAACGTTCTAATACATCATATTTTTCGATACCCTGCTGTAACTGCTGAATCTGAAGTTTCAATTCATCAATTTGAGGAAGCAATGTTTCATTTTCTTTTTTCTTGAATTCCAGTTCTTCGCAAAGTTCTTTCTTTACCTGAATCTTTGCATCCACTTCCTGCTGACGTCTTTCTATGGTGACTGTTTCTGTAACTTTTTCGTTATAAAGTTTTGCTGTTTGAATCTTTTGTAATGTTTCCTCCAAAGCTTCTTTCTTTTCTAAAATCTGCTTTTCCAAAATGCATTTCTTTTCTTCCGCTTCTTCCAGCATCTGCTTTAATCCGAGAACATCATTTCCGTCTGATAAATAAAAAGCGATTTCCCGCTCTTTTCCTTCTCTTTCTTTACGAAGTTCCTCCACTGCCAATTTCAATCGATTCTGAAAATCCACATAAAGTCGGTTATCAAACAAGCGGCCTAAAATCTGTTCTCTGGCATCACTTTTGGATTCTAAGAATTTTTGGAATTCCCCCTGCGCCAGCATAACAATCTGGCGGAACTGTTTTTCATCCAATCCAAGAATTTCTGTGACTTTTGTATTGACAGCAGTTTCTTTTTCTATGGGCTGTTCATTTGGGCAATATAACAGCGCCTGTTTACTAATGGCACCTACGCCACCGCCTCTTTTTTTCTTATAATGAATGGTTCTGACAACTCGATAAAGCTTATCTCGGCACAAAAATTCCAATTCTACTTCTGTATCGGTAAATTTATCAACATAATCACTGTGGAACATTTCACTATTTCTTCCACTGCCGCTGCCTTCCCCATATAAAGCAAACACAATGGCATCAAAAATCGTGGTTTTCCCTGCACCGGTATCCCCTGTGATCAAATATACTCCCTGTTTTAATTCCCTAAAATCAATGACCGTCTTTTCTGCATAAGGGCCAAAAGCTGTCATCGATAATTTGACTGGTCTCATACTTCTCTCCCCGCATAGGCAATCAGTTTTTCTGTTGCCTGCTTTCTTTCGGATTCTGACTCATCTTCATATCCATTTCTTGACTGTTCTGCCACAAAAGAAATCAATTCGCCAATTCCTTCTTCCGGAAGATCCCCATCATGCTGATAAGAATAGAAATCAAAAAATAATTCTTCCAAAGAAAGATTTTGAATGTTTTGAAGCTCTTCCATTTCTTTTTTACGATTTTTCAGCGCAAGTTCTCTTACAACTTCCATTAAAACACATTCATTTTTAGCAAAATGTCCTCTAAGAACTTCCACTGTCTGCGGCGGAAAAGCTTCCTGACGCAAAACAGCTTTCACATAACTGTTCTTTTCTACTTCTGTTTCTAAAATCTCATCTAAAGTCCCTGAAACTTCACACATTGGATGAAGCGATGGTAATTCTTCTATATAAATCTGAACCTCACCTTTTTCACCCAATTCCACAACGGTCAGGCCCTTTTTCTGATTCGCCTCGCTAAAATGATAGCACAACGGAGACCCTGCATAGCGAACCTGTTCTCGTCCCATTCTCTGGGCGTTGTGAATGTGTCCCAGGGCCACGTAGTCAAATTTTTCATAAGCAGACGCCTCAATCTGTCCGATGCCTCCTACTGTAGTCTCAGATCCTCCCATCGCTGGTTTTTCTCCACCAGATACAACAAATTGATGAGACAGGATTACGTTTCGGTCCTTTGTATTGATTGGCTGCATTTCCAGGAGCGCCCTCATGGCGACATCATAGTCTTTGAGGTCCTCTCTCTCCAAAACAGCATTGACTGCAGCCGGAAACAGATATGGCACCAAATAAAAATGAACTGGTCCATAGGAGTCTTCTAAAGTTACGCAAGTAACATCTTTTTTCACTTCCCCTGCAATGTAGACCCCCTGCTTGCACAAAAGCTTATCACCAAATGCAAGTCTGGATCCGGAATCATGATTTCCGGCAATCATCAGTACAGGAATTTCTCTTTTGGCAAATTCTGTCAAAAACTCATCAAACAAATGTACCGCTTCTTTTGATGGTACTGCACGATCATATACATCTCCGGCAATCAAAATCCCATCCGGCTTTAATTCATCCGTTTTTTTCAAAAGCTGCTCCATCCAATATGGCTGATCTCCCATTTCAATCATAGAATATCCGTGAATACATTTTCCAAAATGCAAATCTGCCAAATGAAATAATTTCATATCCATTCCTGCCTTCCAAATAAACTAGTTAGATTATACCTAAAATCTTTCTTTGCCGCAATTATCATCCCTAAAAAGCACATAAAGAAAGCCTACCAACGCGGTAGGCTTTTTAAGTCAAATATTTAATTTTCTGGCGGAATCTACCTCTTTCGAATTTATTACTATTTGTAAAAATTAACTAAGCCATTGGACCTGTTTTACTTTTCAACCTTTCGCTTGTAGATTTCTTTTACGAATTTAAAACCTCTGAAGCCATTGGACCGTACCTCCATTGCTTTATTCTTTTTGTTTAGGTTCTTTCCTTTTGTTGATTTTATATTACCACAAGTCCTTGTTGTTGTCAATCATTTTTATGAATATTTTTACAATATTTTGTCTATTTTATAATTGTATTTATATTGTATATACAATTTATTTTTGCACTTATAACCCGTACTTTATAAAAATGACGATATCGTCTTATAATCATACCAAAATATTGCACAATCATCTCCCATTCATTTTGTGCACATTGTTAGATTGGCACTATTTTAGAGCTTTTACAATTTCACGAAAACTCATTTTTTATGCATCTTCCACAAATTTACAATGCATTTATTGACACTTTTGACCATAAGTTGTATCATACCACTTGTAACAAAGCAAAGGAAAAATTTACCTTTGTTAAAAATTGGCAAATATGCCGCACATTTAAATAACGTAAAGGAGAGTATAATGCGTAGATGCTATCGGAATGTAGCACTTGTTCTTGGATCAATCCTTTTAACAAGTAATGCATTCTCAAACTCTTGTGGCCTTACTACTTTAGAAGTATATGCCGCAGAAGATACAATTTCTGATGAAACAGTCAAAGTTCACAATTGTATCTTACCAGGGGAAGAAAACGTCGAAACAGAAATACCAGCAGAAGAATCAGAGCCTTCGCCCACTGAGGTAGAGGCAGAAGATTACAAAAATAGAATTAGATTAAAAAATAAAGAATATAATGTACTTCTGAGAATCGTAGAAGCAGAAGCCGGTGGTGAGGACATCACTGGAAAAATGCTGGTAGCTAACGTCATCATGAACCGCGTAAAAAGCAGCCGCTTCCCAGACACAGTAACTGAAGTTGTTTACCAGACAAATTCGAAAGGTAAAGCACAATTTTCCCCGACTGTAGATGGAAGAATGGATTCTGTCACTGTTACAGAAGAGACAGAAGAAGCTGTCATACGAGTATTATGTGGTGAAGATAGCTCAAATGGAGCTTTGTATTTCCGTTCCACACGCTTAGAAAGCGCATGGCATGACAATGCATTAAGACATGTCTTGACACACGGAAATCATATTTTCTATACGATATAGGAAAATAATTAGAGAGGATGAATTATCATCCTCTCTTTTTTGTCATTTATTGTTTTTCTGGTCTCTTTTGTGGTTCCATACCTTCTGCAAGCTGTGTATCATTCTGCCACAATGTATATTTCTGATCTTTTGACATTCCTTCGAAAGAAATAACCACTGTAGTGCAGGAATTATTCAGTTTTACATTTTGAACCTCTTCGCCCGCTTCATCTTTCACTTCATAGTTTTTTCCGGCTTCTAAGGTTTCTCTGCTCACAAAAGAAATGGCTGCCTGTTTTCCTTCTTCTAATTCTGCCGGCATATTTCCTGTAGCAATTACAGTTCCGCCATTGATATAGATTCCTTTATCAGCATCAATTCCCGAATCCTTGCTTGTCGCACACGACGCAGAATTAATCACACCGCCATTTACCACAAGCCATCCATTGGCATCAATTCCATCTCCTTCACCAGTTTCTCCGGTTACCTTGATCTGAAGTTCACCGTCGTTCATGGTAAATACTGAAATATTATCTTCATTTACATTAATTCCATCGTTTCCGGAAGTGATTGAAATATTTCCACCCATAATTGTCAGATGCATTTCCGAACCAATTCCTTCATTTTCACCCACAAGACTTAAAGATCCTGTACCTAAAATATTCATTGATCTTCTGGAATAGATTGCGCCATCATATTTATGAAGTCTTTTTGAATCAACTACTTTTGTACCTTCTTCATTTAATTCACATTCTTCATAAATTTCTGCAACGTATGATCCGTAAATCTTATTTTTACTGCCTTCTGCCAGAATCAGATTCGCTCCTGCTGCGGAAGTGTCCACATCCATCACTGCACTTTCCTCTTCTGCCTCGTAATCGCACTCGTAAGTTCTATAAAAAAGAATTGCAGGTGCCACCGTACACGTAATATCCACATTGTTTAAAATAAGGTTTACAACTTCTTCTTCCTCTTTCTTTGTTCCATCTCCAAGATCTACAAAAATCTGTCCGGCATCCAAAGTACCGCTCAGTTCATAATTTCCAGGCTCTGTAATATGGATAACTGTATGGGCATCCGCTTCAATCTGGGAATGTTCATCTTTACTTTTTCCTTCGCCATATTCAATTCCCTGTCCTTCCAGATAGAAAATGATGTCATTGGCTTTGTAAACTGCCATATCCTGTTTTTCAGAAATCTTTTCCCCATCTACAAGAATTTCTGAATTAGAAAGTTCAATTTTTACAGTTTCTGTATCCGGAATCACTTCCTCAAACGAATCTATCGTTGTCTGTGTTGTCAAAGAAGCATCCTCTTTCTTCTCTTCTTTTTGACACCCTAAAAGTCCCAAACACAAAATCATCACGAGTAAAATACTAATTTTTTTCATATATTGTCCTCCTTTTTTCATAACTTAATATACCATGAGTTTCAATGAAAATACGATACTTTTTTTCTGAAGATTTTCTTAATGTTAACATTTTGAAAACAAAAAAAGCAGCATCTCTATGCTGCTTCGTAGTCGGGGTGACAGGATTCGAACCTGCGACCTCCTGGTCCCAAACCAGGCGCTCTAGCCAAACTGAGCCACACCCCGTTATTCATTTTTTGTGTCTCATCCGTGACACAAACGTTATTCTATATGATTGTTATCATTTTGTCAACACATATTTTAAAGTTTTTTCCAAATTTCTTTTATTTGTATTTTCAGTATTTTCCTATTATAATATCTTGCGAAAGGATTCAATCGTATGAAGTTACAGAAACTATTAAGTTATACAAGACAAGCTGTGGATGATTACCACATGATTGAAGAAGGAGATAAAATTGCTGTGGGTATTTCCGGAGGCAAAGATTCTCTCACACTTCTTTACGCACTCTCTCATCTTCAAAAATTTTATCCAAAGCATTTCGAACTTGTAGGTATCACCATTGATTTAGGTTACGAAGGTTTTGATCTAACAAAAATCTCACAGCTTTGCAGGGATTTAGGCGTGGAATACCACGTGATATCCACCAAAATCGGTGAAATGGTAAATTCTGACCAATTGGAAGGGTCTGCATGCTCCCTTTGTGCAAGACTTCGAAAAGGTGCACTCAATGACGCTGCCAAGGAACTTGGATGTAGCAAAGTCGCTTATGGGCACCATATGGATGATGTCATCGAAACTATGATGCTGGCACTCATTTACGAAGGCCGCTTCTGCTCTTTCTGGCCTGTGACGTTTTTAGACAAAACTGAACTGACTGTTATCCGTCCAATGATCTACGTACCAGAAACGGATGTCAAAGGATTCGAAAACAAAATGCAGCTTCCTATTTCAAAGAATCCTTGTCCAATTGACGGTTCAACCAAACGAGAATATATCAAAAATCTCATCAAACAACTCAACAGTGAAAACCCTGGTGTAAAGAAACGATTATTCCGCGCAATTCAGGATGGAAGTTTAGAAGGCTGGTCCAAATAATGGGCCAGTCATTTTTTGTCTTTTTTACATTATTAAATCCAATCGAAGCTTTACGTTACGAATAATCATAAATATTCAGATTTCCCTTGTAGTTTTGACATTTTTGTTATATAGTAATTAAAACTACATGTTGTTTTGGAGGTTAATATGAGTAATTATGTATTGAGCTGCTGTTCAACTGCAGACTTAACAAAAGAGCATTTTCAGAAAAGAAATCTTTCCTATATCTGTTTTCACTATGAATTAGACGGAAAACATTATTATGACGATTTGGGCGAATCCATGCCTTTCGACCAGTTTTATCAGGCAATGGTAGATGGTGCAGATACAAAAACTTCTCAGGTCAATGTAGAAGAATTTATGAACTATTTCGAACCTTTCTTAAAAGAAGGAAAAGACATTGTTCATGTAACTTTATCTTCAGGAATTTCCGGTACTTATAACTCTGCATGCATTGCCAGAAACGAAATGATGGAACAGTATCCAGACAGAAAAATCTACATCGTAGACTCTTTAACAGCTGCCTCTGGTTTTGGTTTACTGATGGATAAACTGGCTGATTTAAGAGATTCCGGTATGAGCGCTGAAGAACTTGTAGAATGGGCAGAAGAAAACAAATTAAACTGTCACGCCTGGTTCTTCTCATCTGACCTTACATTCTTTGTAAAGGGCGGCCGTGTTTCAAAAACATCCGGTTTTGTAGGAAACTTATTAAACATCTGTCCTCTATTAAATGTTAACTTTGAAGGAAAACTCATTCCAAGATTAAAGATCAGAACCAAAAAGAAAGCAATCGCTGCCATCGTTGATAAAATGGTGGAACTTGCCGAAAACGGTACAGATTACAATGGAAAATGCTATATTTGCCACTCCGCATGTTATGAAGATGCAAAAGCAGTTGCAGATTTGGTAAAAGAAAAATTCCCGAACCTTGATGGTGGAGTTCTCATCAACTCCATCGGTACAACCATCGGAAGCCATACAGGTCCAGGAACTGTTGCACTCTTCTATTGGGGTGTAAAACGCGAAGATTGATCAAATATCCGAACATAAAAAATCCCGCTCGTTCTGAGCGGGATTTTTAAGTTCTATGATTATTTACCAACGTAAGCTTTTACTTTGTTGTAAATGCTTTCTGCATCAAGACCATATTTTGCGATCAATGTCTTCGCTGGACCTGATTCACCAAATACATCGTTTACACCAATACGAAGAACTGGAACTGGAGCTGTTTCAGCAAGTACTTCACATACAGCACTTCCGAGACCACCGATGATAGAGTGTTCTTCTACTGTTACAACTTTGCCTGTTTTCTTAGCAGATGCTGTTAATAATTCTTTGTCGATTGGTTTGATTGTATGGATGTTGATAACTTCTGCACTGATTCCATCAGCTTCTAACATTTTTGCAGCTTCCATAGATTCATTTACTTCAAGACCTGTTGCAAAAATTGTTACGTCTGTACCTTCTTTTAATACGATACCTTTACCGATTTCGAATTTATAGCTTTCTGCATCATTGAATACAGGAACTGCTAAACGACCAAATCTTAAGTATACTGGTCCAACATATTCTAAAGCAGCTCTTACAGCAGCTTTTGCTTCTACATCATCCGCAGGGTTGATTACAACCATACCTGGAATTGTTCTCATAAGAGCAAGGTCTTCGTTACACTGGTGTGTTGCACCATCTTCACCTACAGAAATACCTGCATGTGTTGCACCGATTTTTACATTTAAGTGTGGATATCCAACTGCATTACGAATCTGTTCGAAAGCTCTGCCGGCTGCGAACATTGCAAATGTAGATGCGAATGGAATTTTTCCTGTTGTAGCAAGACCTGCAGCTACAGAAACCATGTTACATTCTGCAATCCCACAATCAATGTGTCTTTCTGGGAACGCTTTCATGAATACAGATGTTTTTGTTGCGCCAGCTAAGTCAGCATCTAAAACAACGAGTTCTGGATATTCTGCGCCAAGTTCTGCTAAAGCATTACCATAACTTTCACGGGTAGCGATTTTCTTTACTTCTGACATAATGCTTCACCTGCTTTCTCTAATTCTTCCATTGCAATTGCGTACTGTTCATCATTTGGTGCAGTTCCGTGCCATGAAGCTTTGTTTTCCATGAAGGAAACACCTTTACCTTTTACTGTCTTAGCAATGATTGCTACTGGTTTGCCAGTTACTGCTTCAGCTTTTGCAAATGCTTCTTTGATCTGTTCGAAGTCGTTACCGTCTTCTAAGCAGATTACTTCAAAGTTGAATGCTTCGAATTTTTTGTCGATTGGGTATGGGCTGCATACGTCAGCAATGTTACCATCGATCTGGAGACCGTTGTTATCAACGATTACTACCAGGTTGTCAAGATTTCTGTGTGCAGCAAGCATAGATGCTTCCCAAACCTGACCTTCCTGAATTTCACCATCACCTAAGATTGTATATACTTTATAATTTTTATTGTCTAATTTACCAGCGATTGCCATACCAACTGCTGCAGAAATGCCCTGTCCTAAAGAACCTGTAGACATGTCAACACCTGGAATATGTTTCATATCTGGATGACCCTGAAGATAAGAACCTACGTGACGAAGAGTTTTTAAATCTTCTACTGGGAAATATCCTCTATGTGCGAGAACACTGTATAACAATGGAGCTGAATGTCCTTTTGATAATACAAATCTGTCTCTTTCTGGATTTTTTGGATCTGCTGGATCTACATTCATTTTTTCAAAATACAGATATGTTAAAATATCTGTCGCTGAAAGAGAACCACCTGGATGTCCTGCTTTGGCTGAATGTACAGAAGTCACAATACTTTTACGGACTTCATTTGCGATTTTTTGTAACTGTAAAATTTCCATAAGTCTTCCTTTCTTATTTTAAACTTTCCACTGCTGCTCTTTCAATTGCCAGACCTGCTTTGTATCTTTCGATAAATACCTGGAAGCCAGCTACGTCTTCAGGATCTGGATCAATTGTTGTACTTTCTGCATTTGCGAAAACTTTATTATTCAAATAGTCGCTCAGTGACTCATTTGATTCTTTCCACTGCATGTAAGCTGCCAATACTGCAATTCCCCATGCACCGCCTTCTCCTGCACTCTTCATAACAGAAACGGATGTATTGAGCGCTGCTGCCATAATCTTCTGTCCAACACCTTCTGTTTTAAACAGACCGCCGTGTCCATAGATACAGTCAACTTTTACACCTTCGTTTTCTACGAGAAGGTCATTACCAACTTTAATTGCACCAAGAGAAGTACATAAATGAGTTCTCATGAAGTTTGCCAGATTGAATTTACAATTCTGTTCACGTACAAATAATGGACGTCCTTCTGAGAAGTGTGTAATGTGTTCCCCAGAGAAATAGTTATATGCTAATAAACCGCCGCAATCTTTATCGCCTTCTAATGCTTTGCGATAGAGACCGCCGAATAAAGTATCCATATCCATTTCTACACCAAAGGTGTCACAGAATTCTTTGAATACAGAAATCCATGCGTTCAAGTCTGAAGTACAGTTGTTGCAGTGAACCATGGCAACCAAATTACCATCTGGAGTTGTTACCAAATCGATTTCAGGATAAACTTTGGAAAGTTTCTTTTCCAGTACGATCATGGCAAATACAGAAGTACCTGCAGATACATTTCCTGTACGAACTTTTACACTGTTTGTGGCAACCATACCAGTTCCGCCGTCACCTTCTGGTGGACAGAGTGGAATACCTGCTTTTAAATCACCTGTAGGATCAAGAAGTTTTGCACCTTCTTCTGTCAAAACACCTGCAGACTGACCAGCTACCAGTACCTTTGGTAAAATTTCTTTTAATTTCCATGGATATCCTTTGTCTGCTACAAGAGCATCAAATTTACCAAGCATTGTTTCATCGAAATCTTTTGTATCAATATCGATTGGGAACATACCAGAAGCATCATCTGCTCCCAGCACTTTTTCGCCTGTGAGCATCCAGTGAACATAACCGGATAATGTACTCATATAGCGAATGTCCTTAATATAGTCATGATTGTCTAAAACAGACTGATAAAGATGAGCAATACTCCATCTCTGTGGAATCTGATAATCAAATTCTTTTACAAGAATGCTTACCGCCTCATCTGTCATGGTATTTCTCCATGTTCTAAATGGTGCCAAAAGTTCATTCTTTTCGTTAAATACCAGATATCCGTGCATCATTGCACTGATTCCGATTGCTCCGATGTTGTTTAAGTCAACATCATAATCTTTTTTTACATTTGCTTTTAATTCTGCAAAACATGCACGAAGGCCTGTCCATACTTCATCTATATGGTAGGTCCAAATGCCGTTTTCCAAACGGTTTTCCCATGAAAATCCGCCCTGTGCAAGCATTTCGTGATTGTGATCTAACAGCACACCTTTGATTCTGGTGGAGCCAAGTTCGATCCCAAGTACGGTCTTGCCCTCTAAAATATTAATCTTTGCCGCCTGTTTGTCCATCATGTTTCCCCCTAGTTATTCCATGATTATACTCTATTCCAAATTATAACAAGGAGTAGCATTTTTATCAACAAATGCTACTCCTTTTTTTCAAAATTATGTTATTTATGCAAGACCAAATGCGGCTGCAATTAATTTTACAATGCCTGCGCAAATCCATGCGATGGCACACTGTTCTAAGGCTACGCCCCATGCCCATTTTCCGCCAAGTTCCTGTTTTACAGATGCAATGGCTGCTGCACATGGTGTATATAATAAGCAGAAAATCAACAGTGCTGCTGCTGTAGATGGGCTCATTGCCGCCTGAATTGCTGCGGTTGTTCCAAAGAGCACATTTAAGGTAGAAACAACACTTTCTTTCGCAAGGAAACCCGTCACAAGTGCTGTACAGATTTTCCAGTCACCAAATCCAAGTGGTGCAAAAATTGGTGCTACCAGTCCTGCAACTGCTGCAAGAATGCTTTCTTCTGTATTGGTTACCATGCTCAAATGTAAATTAAAGTTCTGTAAGAACCAAATTGCAACGGTTGCGATAAAAATGACAGTAAATGCTCTCTGTAAGAAGTCTTTTGCTTTTTCCCACAGAAGCTGCGCCACGTTTTTCGCCCCTGGCATACGATAGTTTGGAAGCTCCATAACAAATGGAACGGCTTCCCCTTTAAACATTGTACTCTTAAAGATCAATGCGGTTACGATTCCCACTGCAATGCCGAGGAAATATAAACCAACCATGATGATTCCGCTATATTCAGGGAAGAATGCCTGAGTAAAGAATCCATAGATTGGCAGTTTTGCTGAACAGCTCATAAATGGTGTCAGCATGATGGTCATCTTACGGTCACGTTCTGATGGAAGGGTACGGCTTGCCATAACCCCTGGCACTGTACAGCCAAATCCGATGAGCATTGGAACAATGCTTCGTCCGGAAAGACCGATTTTACGAAGAAGTTTATCCATCACAAAGGCAACACGTGCCATATATCCTGTATCTTCCAATAAAGAAAGGAAGAAGAATAAAACAACGATGATTGGAAGGAAACTAAGCACACTTCCTACCCCGGCAAAAATACCGTCCATAATCAGGGACTGTAAGGTTTCATTGACACCTACATTTACCAGCAGATTGCCGGTTGCTACTGTCAAAGCTTCCACGCCCATTTCAACAATACCCTGAAGCCATGCACCAATCACATTGAAAGTAAGGTAGAATATCGCTGCCATGATGGCGATAAATGCTGGGATGGCTGTATATTTTCCAGTCAGCACTTTATCAATTTTACGGCTTCTTGCATGTTCTTTGCTTTCTCTAGGTTTTACAACTGTTTTATCTACTAATTTCTGAATAAATGAAAATCTCATATCCGCAATGGCTGCTGCGCGGTCAAGTCCACGTTCTTCTTCCATCTGACGGATAATGTGTCCTAACATTTTTTCTTCATTGATATCTAAGTTTAATTCAGGTCTTTGAGGGTATCTTAAATATGTACCTTTTTTATCTGCTGAAACTTCTACAAATCCTAAAGGTTTAATAATTTCATTGGTATTAACAACTGGTAATTTTTTACTTTTTTCTTTAACTTCAATAGT
>JAEIGA010010187.1_pt1 | contig 14242 bp, 34 predicted proteins | sample 9270691 | NCBI WGS metagenome assembly JAEIGA01 (sample SAMN17057246, study PRJNA624740) | gut metagenome | biome: biome; isolation source: fecal sample | host: Bos grunniens | place: China: Xizang | collected 2019 | reverse complement strand
TATATAAAGTAAATAGAGTGTAAAAAGCTCTATTTTCTTTTTTGCATTTTCTTTGGACTCCATATAAGAAATGGTATAATTAAGGTGTAAGGCGTAACCCCTTTAACCTTACGTAATTCTTGTTTGATTTTTCATTGTTAGGTACTAGAAAGTCTTATAGATTTCTACTTTCTAGTAGCTTAGAGATAGATATAGTTTGAAAGCACTAGCTTAGTTAGTATGAGTATATATCTATTTCTAAGGTACTATTAAGTACCGATTCTCTTCATAGGACTAATCCCCTGAATGATGAGAAATAGTCTTGCAAACGGACTTAATAATGTTTGAGATTTAAATATCAGTTGTTTAGTGTTACCTTATAGGTAACATAGAGAACATATATTGTAAAAAAGAGGTACAAACACCTTTAAGATACTTAGCTAAGGATATATGTTTTCTATGGTACTTATAAAGTGCCAACGCTCGTTTCGGTGGTAGAGGTAGAGTGCTATCATTAAAAAAAGACTAGGTTATCCTAGTTCTTTTTGTATGTAAGTGAGTCTATATCGAAATCCTTATATTTACTCATCAAGTATCTTTCAGCGTGCTCCCACATAACCTCACGCTCTGGTGTATCATCAAATTTATGGTGACACTCTTCACAATTAGTAAGGATATTACGTTCTATACCCAAGCCCCCTTGACTCCTTTTGATAAAGTGAGAGTTAGCGTTATTCCACGGCACTAACTTACCACAAAAGATACACCTATGATTATCACGTTCCCACACGGCTAGTTTAGTTTTTTTAGTTATGCCTAACTCTTTAGTGCGTTTACTCGGCACGGCTGATTTATATTTCTTGTCTTTACAAGCTATACAAAAGTTATAAGGTATTTCTTTTTTGAGTAGTTTACAATACAACTTACCACTCATTTTGACTTTTAGATTAATACACTTTTTCATATTTTACCTACTTTCTACCTACCATTTAGGTGGATTTTAAGTACGTAAAGTGTAGCTTGGTGGCGATTATTTCCCATAAGTATGGGCTTTCTAAAGTTTGCTAAAGTTTAAAATATATAAGTTTTTTATCCCGTACGGGTCACCAAGTTGTTAAGAAAGTCCTTTAAATAAGGGCTTTTTCTTATGCCTACAATACTTTACCTACTATTTTACCTACTATTTTAGGTTATTTAAAATGTTACTCATCTCTAGTAACTCGCTGTTATATAAGTGTGTATATGTATTTAAGGTTATCGTGATATTAGAATGCCCTAAGTATTTTGATACTAAATTGATACTAGCTCCTTGATTTATTAGTAGACTAGCACAACTATGCCTAAAATCGTGGACTCTAATACGTCGTAGATTAGCTTTATCACAATAACTATTTTTGTACTTTTGTATAGTTGTTTCTTTAAATGGAGCCGAGTTTCCAAACACAAACCAACCAGAAGAGTAGTTTATATACCTACTAGCCTCTTTTTGCATATTTTTAAGCTCATTTAAAAGTGTTTCCGTAAGTGGTAATGTTCTTATACTATTTTTAGTTTTTGGCGTGGAAATCGTCCATAATTCACCTTTTATTTTAGTTGTTAGTGTTTTGGTGATACTAACTTCTTTTTTTGTGAATGAAATATCGTTCCAGGTAAGAGCTTGAAGCTCGCCTTGACGTAATCCTAAATAAAATAGGCAATCAAAGAAACAAGCCCAAGTGCCATTATTAATGACGGTTCTAAACTTACGATACTCTTCTAAAGTAAAGAAATCCATTTCCTTTTTAAATACGTTTACGTTTCGGTAGTTTTCCACAAACTTAACGATATAGTCGCTAGTGCCGTGATACTTAAAAGAGTAGTTTACTATAGCTTTAAAGAGCCCTAGTATCTTATTCTTGTAATCATTGGTAAGAGATGACTTATCTAACTCTAGCTTATACTTTTGATATAAGGGTAGAGTAATATCGTTTATTTTCTTATCGTGTAAAGGCTCCAAGTGTTTAAAGAGGTTCTTATCACGATTTAAAGTTTGTTTCTTTACTTTAAGACTCTTATCATTTTCAAACTCATAGTAAGCTTGTATAAGAGTTATGTTATTATTATCAGTTTTCAGCTCGTTTATTTTTATCCTATATAGAGCCTCTTCTTGTTTGGCTTCCTTTTTAGTTAAGTAATTCTTAGAAGCATATATCTTATAGTTGCCGTATACGTCTTTGTATCCTACTTTAAAGTAATACTTACGCCCGTCTTTGTTCGGCTTAGACGAAGTGTAAACCCCCATTGTAAAACCCCCTTACTTTTTGAAATATATACTACCTCTATCGGCTTTAGGAGTAGCTAAGTGTTGTACGTATACGTATTGCCCCTCTTTAAAAGTTAATTCCTTAGTATCGTAAGAGTCTGGAGTAAACATATAAAACTTTTGGCTCTCTTCTTTGTCTAATTCTTCTATAGGTATATACTTATCTACTACAGATATAATGTATTGACGATTAAATCTCTTATTAGCTTGTGTTGTTCCATAGTCTTTAAAATCGTATTCAATAGAGTAGGTACCAGGAGCTAACTCTTTATCAGCTTTTTCTTTAGTGCCTATACCTATAACTTGTGTTTCTATAACACCCTCGTGTGTTTCGTCTTTAGTACACTCCCAATAGTAATTGTATTGAGATAAATCTTTTTGTTCCTCGCCACAGCCCACAAGTAGAAAAGTAATTCCAATGATTGTTATTATAAGTAACGCTTTTTTCATATACTCACCTCCTTTGTTCTTCTAGTAGAGTTTCTATCATTTTCTTTACTAGCTTTTTGTTAGGTGATGACAACAAACTAAATTGTGTTTCGTAGTTATCTTCGTGTCCTATCGGCACGTCATAACCAAGAAGATAAGGTTCGGAAACGTCAAGTATACTAGCTATTTCCGATAATCTTTTTTGTTTAGGATAATACTTACCTTTTAGATACTGAGATACTATCCCTTTGTTTAAATCTAGCTTGTTAGCCAACTCTATAGGCTTCATACCCCTATAGTCTAATGCCTTTCTTAGACGATTTTCGAACGTGTCTATCGGTTCGTGCATACATAATCACCCAATATCATAATAACATAAAAAAAAGTAAAAATAAAGTAAAGTTATGAAAATGATAACTTTTCTATTGATATATAGTTAGGAATTTGCTATACTAATATCGAGGTTAGGAAAACAGTAACCGAAAGTAAGGAGGTGTGATAATGGATTATACTTTACTAAGAGGTGCTATTAGAAGAAAGTACAAAACAGCTAAAGAGTTTAGTAAGCACTTAGGACTTACCGAAAACGGGCTATACTTAAAGTTAAATAATAGAAGCGAGTTTACAACTAAGCAAATAATAGAATGTGTAAGACTCCTAGAACTTAATATAGACGATATAGGTAAATATTTTTTTACAAAAGAAGTTAGGAAAATCTAAACATAAGGGGGATATATGAAAGATGAAATACTTAGCCGAGATTATATGACGGCTGATGATTTAAAAAAGCTCATACCGACTATGGGAAGAGCTAACTGTACTAAAGAGATAAAGATACTAATAGAAGAGTTAAGAGGTAAAGGCTACTTTATACCAAAGACGAAGCCTTACATAGTACCTACAGAAGAAGTTATAAAGAAGTTCCATATAAAAAGGGAACGATAAACGCTCCCAAGAAATCGAAATGCTTATTTAAAAATAAGCAACTTAATTATAACACAAAAGGAAAGGAAATTGAAATATGAAAAAAATAAACTATAAAAACTTAATAATACTAATACTTATGATAGGAGCTAGCGTTGGAATAGCTAAAGATTTTATCCAAGTAATGCTAGGAGCTACTTATACTTGGTTCGGACTAGCTACGGGATTTATAAACGTAATGATAGTAGGTATTGGGTTAGACAAAATAAGAGGCTGATATGGAAGAGAAACCTAGTTACTACGCAATTATACCAGCCGAAGTTAGATACGATAACGAACTTAGACCTAATGAGAAATTACTCTATGGCGAGATAAGTTGTTTAACTGAGTCTACGGGCGAATGTTGGGCTACAAACAAGTATTTTAGCCAATTATATAACGTACAGCCTAACGCTATAGCCACTTGGATAAGACACTTAAAGGATAAGCAATATATAGAAGTTGAGTATATATACAACGGCAAAGAAATACAAAAAAGAGTTATCAAACTAGGTGGTATTCAAAAAGATAACACCTATTCACAAAAAGATAGTAGGGGTATTCACAAAAAGATAGGGGGGTATTCACAAAAAGGTGAAGAGAATAATACAAGTATGAATACTACAAGTAAGAATATTACAAGATACTATAAAGACGATGAGTTAAATGATATGTTTTTAGAATATCTAAACTTAAGAAAAAAGATAAAAGCTGTAAACACGGAAAGAGCTATCAAAGGACTACTTAATAAACTTGAGCCTTACCCAGATAGTATTAAAAAGGAAATGCTCGAGGAGTCCATAGTTAATAGTTGGAAAAGTGTCTACCCTCTTAAAGAGGAAAAACAAACGGCTAAACAAAGGCACGATAGCCAATTAAAAGTATTGGAGGATATATACAATGGAAACATCAAACTTAATTAGTAGCGTGATACTTAAACTTAAGTTAGCGTATCCTAGCTACTTTAACAAACTAACTGATGAGGAGTTAATAGCACTAGCTCAAATGTATAAAGATGAGCTTAATAGCTACAATGAAAAGACTTTAAATATAGCAATAAAGAACTTAATAAGAACTAGCAAGTATATGCCTAGTCTTAACGAAATAATATGCGAGTGCGAGTCTAATAAGACCCATAACGCTAATACCATACTAGAGCGTATGAAAAAGGACGGATACTTCAAAAATGCTAACGAGCTAGACAAAGCTTATATGTGGTTAGCTAAAGGAATAATACCTACTTGGTTAAAAGAAGATATGAAAGCATATCAGCAAGGATTACTTACAAGTAATACCAGATTAATAGAAATGAGTGATTAGAAATGAAATTTAATATAGAAAAAGATAAATACTTAAATGCGTGGATAGTTTGGGAAGTACATAAAAACTACTCAATAGATAGATACCACGGAAGAACGAAAAGGGAGTGTAAGAAATGGTTGTCTACTCCGTAGGGAAACTAAGTAGCTATAGTAATGGAGCTATGCAAAGTATAGAAAAGATACATTATGAAAGAACAAAAAACACTATCAAGTGCAAATGTGGGCATAGCATACCAATGCGACCTTGTGTAGAAAGCGTAATTTGTAATTGGTGTGGTTGCCGTGTGTTTAGAGATAAAGACAAACAAGTAATATATGACAAAGAAATAGAAAAGAGAGAGGCTCTACTTAAATTTAAAAAGGAAATGAGGAAATATTTATGATGATAGAACTAACTGATAGATACTTAAGACTTATAAGGAAATTAGAAAAAGAAAATAGTAGGTACTACAAAATAGTTGTAGCAAATGACCGATACTACATAGCCGTAGATACACTTCTAGACGCACTAGACGATACCGAAGATAATCGAGAGTATGCCGAAGAGAAACTAGAAGAGTTAAACGATGAGTTAATGAGTAGACCAGAAGAAGCAAATAGCTTACAGATTACTACAATGGTAGAAGTAAAAAGACTTAAAGAAGAAAATGACGAGCTAAGAACTAAGATAGAGGCTATACAATGCACTCTAGACGAAGACGATTACGACAAACTAGCAATGGAGGGGGTAGAGATATGAAAAGTACAATAGCCAAGAAAAGTGAGGGCTACGGATACAAGTACACCGAGTTAGCCGATATAAATAAGTATTGCGAGGATAACGATATAAGATACTACCAGGAAGTAGAAACAAACGAGATTAACCAAAAAGACTACATAATAACGTATATAACCAAAGGAGAGGAAACTACTAAACATAGAGGGTGTCAAATAGTAGAGGCTAGATTAAGTGGAATTAATAACCCCGTGCAAGCTTATGGCTCTAGCTTAACATATTGCCGTAGATACTCTTTACTAATGGCTCTAGGACTAGCTACCGAAGACGATGACGGAGCGAGCTTAAGTGAAATGACTAAAGAGCAAGCTGAAAAGTATACAATCAACTTCGGTAAACATAAAGGCAAGTTGCTTCTGGAATTAGTTAAAGAAGAAAATCCATATATAGATTGGCTACTAAATAACTCAAATAATCAAGAAGTGCTTAAGGCTATAGAACTACTTACGGGTAGAACACCTAAGACCGAGGACGAGTGGGACGATAGACTAGAGTTAGATAAAAAACTCCAGGAAATCATAGTAGATAAAGGCTTAGACGTAGATAAGATATGCGAATACTACAAAGTAAAACGTACTACCGAGCTAAGTGACGAGCAAATAAAAGAAATAATAGAGAAAAGAGGTTAATTATGAATAAATATAGAAATGGTAAAAATAAAAAAGACAACTATACAATAACTTTTAAGGTAGATAAAGACATAGAAGATTTTGTTAAAAATATAAATAAAGTACAATACTTAGAAAATCAAAAAAAAGGAATATGTAAAGACGTTAGTAGAACCGATTTACTTAACAAATGGCTTAGAAATTATATGTTAAATATTTTGGGAGTAAAAACTTATAACGAAGAAGTAATAAAACAAAGTTGGAACACTTATAAAAAAGTAAATGGAATAGAGGATTGGGAAGTATGAATATACAAGATGATAAACAATTTACCATATACGAAAAGGAAATAAACGGAGTCAAATACTATAGACTCCAAATGAGTAAGAAAATGCAAGACGGCTCATACCAAAACGGATATATAGACGTGAAGTTCGCTAAGTGTGAGCCTCCTAAAAATAGAGATAGGATTTACTTAAAAAAAGCTTGGATAAGCTTCTACTTAAGTAAAGACAAACATACTATACCTTACGTGGTTTGTACTGAGTACGAAACTACCGAGCAAGTTATAAGAGATAGTAAGAAAGACATAGTAAAGCAAGAAGTAAAAGAAGATAACCCAGACGATTTATTTAAAGAGTTTGGAGAAGAACATAAAGACGATGAGTTCGAACTACCATTTTAGAGGTAGCTTATGGACTTATACAATGATTTACAAGCAAAGCTAGAGCAATTAAGTGCTTCACTTAAAAAACTACGTCAAACGGGCTCGGAATACGCTAAAACGGAACGTGACTATAAGATACTTTTAAGACAAGAAGTGTTAAAGCTGAGGAACGAGGGTGAAGCTATAGGAGTTATCCAATTAACTTGCTATGGTATTCCCTCGGTTGCTGAAGCAAGGTTTAAACGTGACGTAGCCGAAGCGATTTACAAAGCAAACCAAGAGGCTATCAATACTTTAAAGCTAGAAATAAGACTCATAGAGAGTCAATTACAAAGAGAATATACAAATATATCAAATAATTAGAAATGAGGTTTAAAAATGAGTAAACAAAAAGCTATATTAATGCACTTAGAAGAAAAGGGGAATATAACAAGTTGGGAAGCTATAAAGGAGTATGGAGCTACTAGATTATCAGCTATAATCTTTAACTTAAGACATAAATACGGAATGCCTATAGAGAATGAATGGATAGAATTTACTGATAGGTTTGGTAGTAAGTCTAGATATGTTAAATATACATACGATAGAGATAAAAAGAGGGGTGATAAGTAATGGAGTTCTTTAGTGGAATATTAGTAGGATTAATAATAGGAGTAGTAGTTATGTGTTTAATGGCAATAATACCAGACGATGAAGACGACTTCGAAATGGATATAGAGGAAGAAACTAAAAATGACTAGATATACGTATCATTGCCTTTTCGAGCAAAGTGGTACATTCAAAAACGAGTTTAAAAAACTAGGCTACGAAGCTTATGACTACGATATACTTAACGACTTTGGAGAAACCGATTGCGTCATAGACTTATACAAAGAAATAGAAAAGGCTTACGACAAAAAACCGAGTTTGTTCGACAAGTTCGGGGGGGGGAAGCACTACTTACTTGCTTTCTTCCCTTGTATTAGATTTGAAAATCAAATATATATGCACTTCCAGGGGAATGCCGTGCAAATGGCTAAATGGAGTGATAAAAGAAAGTTAGAAAACAATATAAAACTACACGGCGAGTTACACCACTTATACGTACTTATAACTAAACTAGCTATCGTATGTATAGATAGGGATATACCTCTTATCATAGAAAATCCGTACTCGACAGAGCATTACTTAACTAGGTATTGGAGCTTAAAACCTACGCTGATAGATAACGATAGAACTATACGGGGCGACACTTATAAAAAGCCAACTCAATATTGGTTTATCAATACCGAGCCTAGCGAGAATATAATCTTTGAGCCGATGATAGCTAACGAGGTAAAAAATATAGCCTACACTTATAACGTAGTTGAAAGAAGTATGATAAGCAAAGAATACGCTAGTAGATTTATAAGAGAATTTATTTTAGAGGAGCAAATATGAAAAAGATATTAATAATTCTTATGGGAGTTTTGTTAATATATAGCGAGCCAGTTATCGCAAAAAATAAGACAAGTAATATAAAGATAGCTAAAAGTATAAAAAAAGCTAAGAAAAAGGCTAAAAAGGTGGTTAAAAAGAAAGTTACAAAAAAGAAAGTAGTTAAGAAAAAAGCAACTAAGAAAACAAAATATAATTATAGGTATAACGTGGGAGAAATACAACATTATATGAATGTCTTAAATGCTGAATATGGGTGGAGTAATGATGACTATATAGCTTGGCTAATGATAGTTAAAAGAGAAAGTTCATTCAATCCGTATGCAGTTAATAAGAAATCAAAAGCCACAGGCTTATGTCAAGCTTTACCAGGTAAGAAAATGGCTAGTCACGGAAAAGACTGGCGAACTAATTATAAAACACAATTAAAATGGTGTAGAGATTATATCAAAAATAGATATGGAACTCCCCAACAAGCTTGGAGCTTCTGGCAATCTCACCACTGGTTTTAAGAGGTGATAAAAAGTGAAAATACCAGACTATAACAAAAAGATAAAACACCCAACATATTTAGAAATGCAACAAGAAATAAAAAGACTAAAAGAAGAATATATGATATTACAAAAAGCTAGTGATGAAGTAGAAGAAGAAAAAGATGAAGAAATAGCAAGATTAACAGCTGAAAGTACAAAATGGGAAAGTAAATTCTATGACGAAGCTAAAAAAGTAGATAAAGCAATAGAATATTTAGAAAGTTATAATACTGATTTTAAAAATTGTAGATTTGGTGAAGCACCTATCAGTTTAAGAGAATTAGGTGATTTATTAGACATACTTAAAGGAAGTGATAAAGAGTGAGTGATAAAGAAAAAATAGAAGAATTAGATATGAGATATAGACTAGCACTAGCACTTTTAGTATTTTACACAAATAAAAATCTTGATGAATTTATTGATAGTATAGACAAAGCAATAGGGCATAAATATTGGAATTTTATAGGAAATGATAAAGAGTGAAAACTATATTTAATTTTAAATTTAAACACAAAAAACCAATATGGCAAGAATTATTAGAAAACAAAGATGAAGAAATAAAATATTATCAAGAATTAGCAAAATGTCGAGAAGAAAGATGTAATTGGTATCAAGAACTGCTAACTAAACAAAGTGATTACATTAAGGAATTAGAAAATATACTCAAAGGAAGTGATAAAGAGTGAAAGAACTATCATTAGATGAAATATCTTTATTAGAAGAAATGAAGTCTAATTGTCTTAAAAAAGGGCAATACATAGATGAAAAAGCAAAAGATAAATTCAATATGTTATGTCATTTAGAAGATTTTAGTATAGCTTATTATGAGTTATTAGATGTCATAAAAGAAATAAGAGAATATATAGAAAAAGCAAGTGATAATGAATATAGTTATGGTGATTATGATATACACTATGAAGTAAAAAAGGGACTTTTAGAAATATTAGATAAGGAGAATAACAATGTATGATTTATTTATTAAAATCATGTATGAGCAGGATTATAGAAAATATACAATACAAGAATTGCATGAAATGAAGGCTATTCTAGAAGAATTTAAGGGCAGAACATTAGAAGTTAATCTAAAGAGAATAAAGGAGGTAGAGAATGTATCAGCTATGGGGGAGGAAAAGACCGACGGAGGGAGTCGGCTTTCCTTATGAGTATATATTTAGCTTTGACAATGAAGATTACAAGTATACGGCTATAGACCAACTCGATAGAAGTATATACCAGGAAGCAATGATAGTTAGCAATGAAGCTTGCGTATTATACGTAGAATTTGAAAAACCTTTAGTATTTAGGAGAGTAAGAGATGAGATTAATAGTTGAGTGGCTTAGCCAATATGGTGCCGAGTATGACGTAGTACACAAAAAGGTATACATAAGAAAGCCAATGCAAGTGGGGGATTTTTACGAGTTAAGAAAGATACTTCTTAAGCTAGGAGTAAAAGATATTATCATAGAAAACGGAGGGAAAATATATGAAAGAAAGTTCTAAAAAATATGAGTTTATAAAAAATGGAATGGACGATTACACACTTAAATACAAAGATAAGGAAAAAAACTTTTGTAGTAAAGTAGAAATGGTAAAAGACTTACAAGAAGTTACTAAAAACGCTAGGCTAGAAATGGTAACCGACTTAGCCAAGAAAGGTATGACTATACAAGACTTAGTTAAAGAGCATAAAGAGGGTAGTAAGATAATATACGACCACTCTAACAAAGACTTTATCGAACAAGGCTATATACAGCAAGAACAAGCTAAAGTAGTAGACAAAATATGTAAGCAAGTCTTTGGAATGGATAGCTCAGCTATCATTCTAGATATAGGCTTTAATGATGAAAAAGAAGTAGAAGAGTTCTACAAAGAGTTTGGCGATATACTAGCAAACTCAACTCCCAGAGGATAATCAAGGTAAAAAGGGAGGTAAAATGCTTATATGCCTCCCTTACGACCTTAAGGATATATACCCCTTTTGGTGTAGGAATTATGGCAACATTAAGTTTGACGATTTATTGACGTTAGGATACGAAGAATTTAGCCTTAAACTAAATAGTATTCCAAAAAACGAGCCTCTATACGATATAATTAAGTCAAGAGCAATCAACTTGGAGTCCATAAAGGATAAAGACCAACGAAAATATTGGCGAGAATTAAAAGAAGCTAATCGTATACCAGACATTTATATACCTACTGAAACCATAAGAAACGAGTTAAAAAATGAAGTTGGAAAAGTAAAGGTGGACTAAATATGGTAAATGAAGATTTAAAAAGTTTTATGGATAACTTAACTATCCTAAACAAAGACTATAGCGAGTATTTTAACAAAGAAAAAGGTACAAAATATATGGTACCTAACAGTTACATATATGCTAGGTGTGACTATTTAGAATTAACTAACGATGAGTTGAAAAAAGAAAGGTTCGCTCAGAACATAAATAAAGAACCTAAAGAGTTTAATCAAATAGAGTCAACTAGACCTGTTTCTAAATACGAAACAACTAAAAGAGAAGAAGATAAGTACACTATCATTGACGGAAAAGTAAAAGTAAATCAAGTATGGCGTGTTACTAATGGTATGAAATTTAAACAAACTTTTAACAATAAAGAAGAAGCCCTAAAGTTTTTAGACTCAATTAACGAACCTCTTAAGAAGTTATAATAAGAAAGGGTTGTAAAAAGGGAACTAGGGAGCCGAACTTGTAAGGACAAGGCTAGTAGAGGGTTAAGCTGTCGGCTAGAAAGGTTATATTATGAAATTTAAAATAATCATACCAACTTATAATAGTGAAAAGTGGATAAATAAATGTATAGACTCCATACTTAACCAAACATATAAAGAATTTACTCTTATTATAGTAGATGATATGAGTACGGATAAAACACCCGTGATATGTAAAGAATACTCACACAGGGATAAAAGAGTATTATTCTATCAATTAAACGAAAAAAGATATAACGGAGGTACTAGAAATGTAGCTCTAGAAACTCCAATATTAAGCGATTATACGTTATTTATAGATAATGACGATTGGTTTTATAACAACAAATGTCTAGAGCTGATAAACGACACGATATTAAAGAATAACAATCCAGATTGTGTTAGTTTATCTTATAGGTTTGAAATGGGCGTAGGAGGACAAGACGTAATACTAGAAAGAAATACACCTCAAGAGTTAGTTAGTAGTATTTATGTAGCTCCGTGGACTAAATGTATAAAGAGCGAATTGATACAACCATTTCCAGAAAATACGCTTATGGAGGATTTATCCCAACATATAAAACAATGTGACGTTATAGAGTCAGTAGTATCTATTAAAGAACCTATAGTAGTATGGAATAGAAATAATAAAGACTCGGTATCTATTAAACCAAATGAAAAACGTAAATCGAGTGAATTTAGACAAATAGCTGACGTAATGGATTTAGAGCTTACTCACGATTATTGTATAAAACAAAAGGAGTATCGTATTAAAGCAATGTTAGACACGATACAAAGTGGTAAACACCTATGGTAAATATATTTTATTTTCAAAATTTAAACGTAGTAGGTGGTACGGAGTCATTCCTATATTACCTATCAAAAAAGTACAATAACTTTATAGTTATGTATGAAAAAGCCGATATAGAACAAGTAAAAAGGTTATCGGAACGTGTAGAGTGCAAATGGTGGAATGGAACCGATGAGATAGAGTGTGATAGATTATTCGTAAACTACTACGGAAATAGGATAATAGATAAGACTAAGGCTAAAGAGATAATACAAATAATACATTGTGATTACAAAGCTCAAGGTATACACCCTAACATACACCCCCGTATAACTAAGTTTATAGGCGTATCAAAGCAAGTATGTAAATCTTTTGAGGAGCTAACGGGTAAAAAATGCGAAATGATATATAACCCTATTAAGATAGACAAACCTAAAAAGTTATTAAAATTAATTAGTGCTACTAGGCTAACGGCTGAAAAAGGTAAATCTAGAATAGAAAAATTAGGGAATATCCTCAATGAGAAAGGCATAAACTATATATGGTATGTATTCACGGACGATATAAGAGCTATAGATAACTCAAATATAGTGTATATGAAGCCTAGACTAGACATAACAACCTATATAAATGAATGTGACTACTTAGTACAGTTAAGTGATAGCGAAGCCTATTGTTACTCAGTAGTAGAGTCATTGCTATTAAAGGTGCCCGTTATCATAACGGATTTACCTGTATATAAAGAAATAGGTATAGACGAAAATAACGCTATTTTAATCGATTTAGAGATGAAAAATGTTCCAATCGATAAAATAATTAAGAACGATATAAAAGTATCTTATAAACCACCTAAAAGTGAGTGGAATAGATACTTAGATAATAACGGAAAGTATAACCCTAAAGAAAAAGTATATGTAAGAGCAATAAGGGACTACTATGATATGGAGTATAAAGTAGATAAGAATATATTTAGTGAGCCATACTTAGTAGAACATAAAAGAGCTATATACTTAAGCGAGTTAGGGTTAATAAAAATAGTAGGGAAGTGATACTATGGCTAATAATGAGAGCAACTTAATACCAAACTCCGAACGAACAAAGGAAGAGCGTATAGAAATAGCTCGTAAAGGTGGTATAGCTTCTGGAATAGCTAGAAACAAAAGAAAAGAGCAAATAGAACTCCTTAAAAGACTATTAGACGAGCCTAGCAAAAGTGGTAAAACCTATGGGGAAAATATAACACTAGGTTTGATTGAGGGAGCTATGCAAGGGAAAGCTGAAAACTATAAAACGATTATGGAATACTTAGACGATAATACCCAAATAAGTGGCACTCCTAATGTGGAGATAAGAATAGTAGACAATTCTATTTTGGAAAAAGCTATGTACGATGAAAAGAATTAATCTAGAAGAATTGAATAGAAGAAATGACTATATGATAGACGATTTTATGAGAGGAGTTTTAAGTATGGAATTTGTAAAAGTAGGTGACAAATACCTACTAAAAGGTAGTAATAGTGTAATACTATCAGAAGAAGAAAAGTTAAAATATGAAAAAAACGAACTAATACTAAACAATAGCGATTGTGATTGTGAAGTAGAAAAGATAAAGAAAGTAAGCAAGATAAACAAAAAGCTAAAAAAGATAGAAGAAGAAAAAGCTACTAAAGAGGTAGCTGATGATACTATCGAAGAAACAAATAGCACTCTATAACGATATAATAAGTCCTTTTATCCCTGAAATAAGCGTACT
>JAEIGA010010186.1_pt1 | contig 14243 bp, 9 predicted proteins | sample 9270691 | NCBI WGS metagenome assembly JAEIGA01 (sample SAMN17057246, study PRJNA624740) | gut metagenome | biome: biome; isolation source: fecal sample | host: Bos grunniens | place: China: Xizang | collected 2019 | reverse complement strand
TTAAAAGAGGATGGCAGCGTGGAGTTGATCCGCAGAGCGGAGACTCCGAAGGATTATTTTGCTACTTTTGACTGCTTTTCTATTTTTGATAAGCTGCAGAAAGATATTAAAATGTAATAAGTGAAAGATTTGAATGCCGCAAAAAACGGTGGTTGGGGAGAATCGTATGACTAAGCAAGTAAAGAGATTGGATAAAAAATTCTGGACGGCAATGGTACTGTTCGGCCTGATCGGGCAGGTGGCCTGGGTGGTAGAGAATATGTATCTGAACGTATTTATCTACAAGATGTTCAACGCTTCAGCGGCAGACATTTCCCTGATGGTCAGCGCCAGTGCTGTGGCTGCAACGGTGACCACCATACTTATGGGAGCATTGTCTGACCGTGTGGGCAAACGGAAAATCTTTATCTGCGGCGGTTACCTGGTCTGGGGTATCACCATATTGGGATTTGCATTGGTACGGATGGACATGCTGACGCCTCTGTGCGGCAGTGTGGCTGAAGCTGCAGCGTTGGGTGTAAATCTGGTGATTCTCTTAGACTGTGCCATGACCTTCTTTGGTTCCACAGCCAATGATGCGGCTTACAATGCCTGGCTGACGGAAATGGGAGATGATTCCAGCCGTGGCAGGATTGAAGGCATTAATGCCATGATGCCGTTGGTGGCTATTTTGGTGGTTTTCGGCGGCTTTATGGGATTTAATCTGGATCTGGCAGAAAGCTGGACGGTCATTTACTGCATAATCGGTGGTATTGTGCTTCTGATCGGTGTGCTTGGTATCTTTTTGATTAACGAGGCGCCCCGATGCAATGGGGCAGTAAGTGGTGCTCCGGGAGAAAATGCAGGAACGTCAGAAAAGACAGAGTCATACTGGGCCAATGTGATTTACAGTTTCCGACTCTCCACAGTAAAAGCAAATAAACTGCTTTACGCTATCGTAGGCGCGTTTGCCTTGTTTGGCATTTCTATTCAGATTTTTATGCCCTATCTGATCGTATATTATGAAAAGAGCCTGGCTATGAGCAATTATGTGCTGGTGCTGGCTCCGGCCATTATTCTGGCAGCAGTATTTACTGCTGTGTATGGTAAGTTTTATGACCAGTTGGGCTTTCAGAAGAGTATCCTTCCCGCCATCGGTATTTTGGTGGCAGGATATGTGATTTTGTATTTCAGTGTGAGTATGGTCCCTGTATTTGTGGGCTCTCTTCTTATGATGTGCGGTTATCTTTCCGGCATGGCAGTGTTTGGCGCGGTGATCAGGGAACGTATCCCGGAGCAGATGGAAGGTCGTTTTCAGGGACTGCGCATTATCGGTCAGGTGTTGATCCCCGGTGTGATCGGACCTGCTGTAGGTGCCTGGGTGCTGCGGGATGCGGTCCAGATTGAGAATCAGGACGGTACCTTTTCTTTCCTGCCTGACAAGGGCATCTGGTCGGCAGCAACGGTGGCTATCCTGGTACTGGCAGTGGCTCTTTGGGCAATTTACAGGATGATCCGCAATGGTCATTATGATCTGTGGACAGAGGCCGGAGAGAAAAAAAGCGAGATCGTGTGTGCCACCAGGCAGGCATGGACACAGTATCCTCGTCCCCAGATGAAGCGTGAGCAGTATGTTGTATTACATAATAATTGGAAATTAAACGGCAGGGATATCACTATGCCGTATCCGCCCCAGTCCTTATTGTCCGGATATGAGCAGAAGGTAGGAAAGGAACTTACCTATGAGACGTCCTTTACTGTGCCTGCGTATTTTGATAAGGAGCGCATTCTGCTGCATTTCGGTGCCGTGGATCAGATTGCAGAGGTGTGGGTAAATGGACAGCTTGTGGGAACACATGAGGGCGGTTATCTGGCATTTACCTTTGATATTTCAAAGGTTGTGAAACGTGACGGCGGGAATACATTGACTGTGAAGGTTACCGATACATTATCCCGTAAGTATCCCTACGGAAAGCAGAGTTACAAGCGTGGTGGGATGTGGTATACTCCTGTCAGTGGTATCTGGCAGTGTGTGTGGCTGGAGAGTGTACCTGCAGAGTATATTGAAAGTTTGGAGATCAAGCCTGATTTAGAAGGAATCGATATCCGTGTGCAGATAGGAGGAACTGACAGAAAAACTGTAATCGGTAATGATGGTTTCAGGGTGCAGGTCACCTTACATAACGGTGAAATGTTTGAACAGTCCTTTGTTGGAACAGAAGGCCGCATTCAGTTAAAAGGACATATGGGGCAGGACGGAGTTCCGTACGAGCCCAGATTATGGTCCTGTGAAGATCCTTATCTGTATTCCGTGAAGATTATTACAGAATATGATCAGGTGGAGAGTTATTTTGCTCTGCGCACCATTTCTATTCAAAATATTCAGGGCATCAATCGGGTGTGCCTGAATGATAAGCCCATTTTCCTGCACGGGGTACTTGACCAGGGATATTTTCCCGACGGTATTTACCTGCCTGCAGAGCCTGAAGAATACCAGCGTGATGTGCTCCGTATGAAGGAGCTTGGTTTTAATTTCCTGCGAAAGCATATTAAAGTGGAACCGGAAGCTTTTTATTATTACTGCGACAAGCACGGTATGCTGGTGATGCAGGATATGGTCAACAGTGGTGGCTATTCCTTTATAGGTGATACGGCGCTGCCCACCATCGGCATGAAGAAGCGCAAGGATACCAGCGGATTGGCAGGATTCCGGAAAGAATTTTTTGTAAAGCATACGGAAGATACGATCCGTCAGCTGTACAATCATCCCTGTATTATAGCCTACACCATCTTTAATGAAGGTTGGGGACAGTTTGAAAGCGACCGGATGTATGATCTGGTGAAGGGGCTGGATGACAGCCGCCTGATCGATTCCACTTCCGGATGGTTCTGGCAGGAAAAGAATGATTTTGACAGCGAGCATATTTATTTTAAAGTGATTCCTTTGGATGTGAAAGAAAGACCATTGTTTGTCTCGGAATGTGGAGGCTATACGATGGTAGAAGAAGGTCACTATTATAGTAAATACAATCGATATGGATATGGAACTTGCAAAGATTCTGCGGAATTGACCAATAAAATTTTGTATATGTATGAACATATGATTTTAGATGGCATTGCAAAGGGTGTATGTGGATGTGTTTATACACAGGTAAGCGATGTGGAAGATGAAATTAACGGACTTTATACCTATGACCGAAAAGTTTGTAAGGTAGAAAAAGAAAAAATGGTACAATTAGCGAAACGATTGCAACAGGAAGTTCGAAAATAGGAGGTTGGTATTAGAAAGTGGCAGATAAAAATATGCAGATGGCACACCGTATTGCCCAGAAGGTAGCAGAGCATGGTGGGCGAACCTTTTTTGTGGGTGGTTTTGTCAGAGACCGCCTGATGGGAAAAGAGAATAAAGATATTGATATTGAGATTCATGGAATTATGCCAGAGGTTTTGGAAGATATTCTGAATGGTCTTGGGAAAATGACAGAAATGGGCGCAAGTTTTGGGATTTTTGGTCTCAAAGGATATGATTTGGATATTGCGATGCCAAGAAAAGAGGAAGCAACGGGGAGAGGTCACAAAGATTTTACCGTATTTGTAGATCCATTTTTGGGAACGTATAAAGCGGCGCTTCGCAGAGATTTCACGATGAATGCTTTGATGCAGGATGTTTTGACCGATGAGGTAGTGGACCATTTTGGTGGAATTGCAGATATGAACAAAGGGGTATTGCGTCATGTCAATTCAGATACCTTTGTGGAGGACCCGCTTCGTGTCCTGAGAGCAGCACAGTTTGCGGCACGATTTGGATTTGAGGTAGCACCAGAAACAATTGCACTTGCGAAAACGATGGATTTGACTGCTTTGGCAAGAGAAAGAATTTTAGGAGAACTAGAAAAAGCTTTATTAAAAGCAGATACACCATCGGTGTTCTTTGCGGAAATGGTAAAAATGGAGCAGATGAAAGATTGGTTTCCTGAACTTGAACAACTTTCTGAGGAAATTTGGAAGTATACCATGAAGGTGTTGGATACGGCGGTTTCTTATCGAAAACAAGTAGAAGAGCCATTGCAGTTTATGTTATTGGCGCTGACACACGCATTACCAGATGGGAAAGTGAGAAAAACTTTCTTAGAGCGTGTGACCAATGAAAACAAAGTCATCAAATACGTGGAAAATATGGCTCCTTTGTACCAGGAACCAAAGAAATTGTTTTTGGAACAGGTAGAGGAAGTGGAAACAACTACGTTATTTGATAAGGCATTAAAGCCTCATGAACTGGTATTGTTTTCGGTGCTTGTAGATTGCGTGGAACATGAGCAGAAGAAAAATGGGGAATTGGAAAAGTTCTTGCAGGAGCGTTTGGCGGTATTTGAGCGTGTCATGGCAAAGCCGTTTGTCATGGGAGCGGACTTAATTAAGCAAGGAATGAAACCAGGAAAATCATTTTCTAAGATTTTGGCCTATGCTCATAAGCTTCGTCTGGCAGAAGTAGATAAGCAAGAGGCATTAGCACAGACCATGTTATATGCGAAAGAGCAAAATTTGTAAAAGTATGGGGATAGACGTTTGTCTATCCCCAATGTCGTTGATAAGAAAGAAAATAAGAAAGAAAATAAGTGACAATCGAAGGTTCTTTGGTTATAATGAAAATTGATTGTAATTATGTAAAGTATCAAAAGAAAGGTGGCATTCTATTTATGAAAAACGAATTATTTTCCATTGGTCCATTTACCGTTTATGGTTATGGTCTGATGATTGCGATTGGTTTTTGCAGTGCATATATTGCGTGTGAATTTCGAGCAAAAAAACAGAAACTAGACCCTGAATTATTATTTGGAATCTTAGTGTGCAGTATTGTAGGAGGATTGCTTGGCGCGAAGGTGTTATATTGGATTACCAGATGGAAAGATATTTTGGAAAATCCAAAGATGCTTTTGAATATTGCAGATGGATTTGTTGTGTATGGTGGTATTATTGGTGGCGTAGGCGTGGCAGCATGGTATGTTGTGAAGAAAAAGGCATCTTTTTGGCGCTATTTTGACCTGGTTATGCCATCCGTTGCTTTGGCACAGGGATTTGGGCGCTTGGGATGTTTCTTCTCAGGCTGTTGTTATGGAAAAGAAACGGACAGTTGGATTGGTATGGCATTTCACGATTCTCAGTATGCACCAAATGGTGTGGATTTGATTCCAACCCAGTTGATTTCGAGTGGCTTAAACTTCTTGAATTTTGTGATTTTGGTGCTCTTGACCAAACACAGAAAGGGAGAGGGACAGATTGGAGCGCTGTATTTTATCTTCTATAGTGTGGGAAGATTTGGAATGGAATATTTGCGTGGAGATTTGATTCGTGGAACTGTAGGGAGTGTTTCTACTTCTCAGTTTATTTCTATTTTCATGTTTGTGATTGGGGTTGTGTTGCTGGTGGTTCGTAACGGAAAGTTTCAGGCTGACCAAGTGAGTGCAACAGAATAAAAAGTGAGGAAAAGACGATGGAAGAATCCTATAAAAGCTTTGCCTGGGTCTATGACCTGTTTATGGACAACATTGATTATCCACAGTGGTGTGAATATTTGTCTGGTCTTCTGAAGAAAAATGGTATCGAAGACGGTTTGATTTTGGAACTTGGCTGTGGAACAGGAAGTATGACCGAATTATTGGCAGATAAAGGTTATGATATGATTGGGATTGACAACTCTGGTGAGATGTTGGAGATTGCCATGGAGAAAAAGATGGAATCAGGCAAGGATATTTTGTACTTGTTACAGGATATGAGAGAGTTTGAACTGTATGGAACGGTTCGTGCGGTAGTCAGCGTCTGTGATTCCATGAACTATATTTTGGAAGAAGAAGATTTACTTCAGGTATTTCGTCTGGTAAATAATTACCTCGATCCAGGCGGGTTGTTTATTTTCGATATGAATACGCCATATAAATACAAAACTTTGATGGCAGATAACACGATTGCAGAAAATCGTGAAGAAGGAAGTTTTATCTGGGAAAATTATTTTGATGAAGAATCAGGGATCAACGAATATGCATTGACCTTGTTTATTCAGGAACAGGATGATTTGTACCGCAAATATGAGGAGTTTCATTATCAGAAAGCGTATGACCACAAACGAGTGATTGAGCTTTTAGAAGAAGCAGGCTTGGAATTTGTGGCAGTGTATGACGCATTTACCGAAGATGCTCCAAAAAGAAGAAGTGAAAGAATTTATTTGGTGGCAAGAGAGTGCACCAAAAAACAAGAGATTTAGATAAGATTTAGATAAGAAAGTTTGAGAGAGGTATATAAGATGAGTGATTATATTGTGCGTGCAACCGCAGCGAACAATCAGATTCGTGCCTTTGCCGCAACAACAAAAGAAATGGTAGAACATGCAAGAACAGCACATAACACAAGTCCAGTGGCAACTGCTGCTTTGGGACGTTTGATGAGTGCTGGTGCTATGATGGGAATTATGATGAAGGGTGACAAAGACATTTTGACACTTCAGATTCAGTGTAGCGGACCAATTGGAGGAATTACCGTAACTGCAGATTCAAAAGGAAATGTAAAAGGCTATGTAAACAATCCAAACGTGTTACTTCATGCCAATGCAAAAGGGAAGCTGGATGTAGGCGGAGCTTTGGATATGGGAGTTTTGAGTGTTATCAAAGACCTTGGTTTGAAAGAACCATATGTAGGTCAGGTAGAATTAAAAACAGGAGAAATTGGTGACGATTTGACCTATTACTTTGCAAGCAGTGAACAGGTTCCATCTGCAGTTGGACTTGGTGTTTTGATGGACAAAGGAAATACCGTACGTCGTGCAGGTGGATTTATCGTACAGCTGATGCCATTTGCAGAAGAAAGTGTGATTGTACAGTTAGAGAAAAATCTGGCAGAGATTACTTCTGTAACTTCACTCTTAGATCAGGATTATACACCAGAAATGATTCTGGAAAAATTGTTGGGCAATCTGGACATGGAAATCAAAGAAACGGTTCCTACACAGTTTTACTGTAACTGCGACAAGGACAGAGTTTCCAAAGCATTGATTAGTATTGGAGAAAGAGAATTGAGAGCTTTGATTCGAGGAGGAAAAGAGATTGAATTGAACTGTCATTTCTGCAATACCAATTATAATTTTACCGTGGAAGAATTAAAAGAGCTCTACAGACGTGCAAGATAGTTCGAATTAGAAAATATGAAAGCAGAAAGAATCGATTTATTAAAGAACATAGGGTTTTTGGACCATGAAATTTCACAAGTAGAAGCTTTTGTGAAGTGTTTAAAAGAAAAACAGCTTTGGGCAGAAGTAAAGAACTTAGCCTGCGAAGTCATGTCGGTGCATCCTTGTGGAACGATGTTAAATAAAAATTTGGCGAAAGTGGAAATGCTAGAAAAGGAATCTGGCATTTGTAAATATTCGTTGGACTTGCTTCTTATTATAGAGTGTACGTTACTCTTAAAGAAAGATTATGAGAAAAAAATCTTAGAAGATGACAGATATTCGTTGGAACTTTTTTATGACACGATGAAGGATATCACATACAAATTACATGAGTGCCAGAAGGTATATGGCGTGTGTGGTATTTTTGTGGGGTTTTGGTATGATGGCTTTTTTGATATGACTCGATTTGCCCTCGGAAGACTGCAGTTTGAGATTACGCCATTGTGGTTATCAACCCCAGTTGTTGTGAATGGATGCAGATTGGAACCTGGTATGGAGGCCATCAATATGCATATTCCATCTTGTGGACCGCTTTTACCAAAAGAGGCTGATGCATCATTTGAAAGGGCGATTGCATTTTTCAAAGAAAAGTTTGTAGAAAGACCAGTGGTATTTGTGATGTCGTCCTGGCTTTTAGACGAAGATTTGAGGAAACTTTTGCCAGAAGGAAATATCAGAAAATTTGTGGAACGATTTTCCATTTTAAGTGGAAGTAAGTCGGATTATTTTGATGATGGATGGCGAGTATTTGAAAATGCCTGGTGTTTTGACAGGGAATCTTGGAAATTGAAGATTGGGACTTTGCCAAGAAACACCAGACTGCAGAGAGTCATTTGTGACTATCTGCAGCAGGGAGGTAGCTTTGGCTACGGATATGGTGTGATTGTTTAAGAATGTGTTTGTTTTGCTTTGCTTAGTGCAGATTCAATCGCATGCATAAGCAGCATGGAAGTATATTTGCTCTCTTCTTCGTAAGTGATGTTTTCGATAGATTGCGATTCGTAGATTTGAGAGGCAAGTTTTTCTAAGGTTGGTTGAATCAGTGGATACATGGCTGCTGTACTTTCGCTTAAGTTTACTAAGTCAATGGAATTGATGTGGTTGCTGTCTACTGTTACTTGTACATCAAAGGTGTTGTTGTTTAATTCAATCATGCTTGTGTACACACCAGAGATGTATTGTGCAGTAGGACTATCAAAAAAGTCCACAGAGGTTTCGGAAGATTTGTTCGAACCAAACATCAAAAATAGAACAACAATCATGATAACTGCCAACACAAGAAAGATAGCAGTATAAACAACTTCTTTCATATGTAGAACGACAATTTTTGTTTTTGAACTCATATGGGCACGCTCCTTTACCTAGTTGGAATAGTTACTATTATTTTATGAAGTGGGAACGGATATATGCTAATGATTCTGGCATAGATAGAATAGTGTGATAGAGCGATTCGAGGAGAGGATACATGATGTCTTCTCCTTACTTTTTTAAAACGTTGAAAAAGAATAAAAAACGAACTTGTGTTCGAAAAGAATAAGTGATATAATGATTACTAAATGGAAAATCAGAAGGAAAGATTATGAAAATACAAGATTGTACATTATGTCCTCGTATGTGTCATGCGAATCGAAGTGAAGGACAAAAAGGATTTTGCCGTATGGGCGATGTGATTTATGGTGCCAGAGCTGCACTTCATATGTGGGAAGAACCATGTCTTTCTGGTACGAAAGGTTCTGGAGCTGTATTTTTTTCGGGTTGTACCTTGCGTTGTGTGTTTTGCCAGAATCATTCGATTGCCGAAGGTTCTTGTGGGAAGCCAATTAGTAGTGCAAGACTTTCTGAAATTTTTCTGGAACTGCAAAAGCAAGGAGCGGCAAATATCAATCTGGTAACAGCATGTCATTTTGTTCCGATGATTGTAGAAGCACTAGAAACAGCCAAAAAGCAGGGGCTTTCCATTCCGATTGTTTATAATTCGAGTGGATATGAGCGTGTGGAAACACTTCGTATGCTTGAGGCGGTGGTAGATATCTGGCTTCCTGATTTTAAATATATGGATGCCAAGTTAGGAAAAGAATATTCTTCGGCACCTGATTATCCACAGGTAGTAAAGGAGGCCATTGCAGAGATGGTTCGACAGCAGGGAGAATGTAAATTTGACGAAGAAGGGTATATGACAAAGGGCGTGATTGTGCGTCATTTGATTTTGCCAGGACATGTAAAAAATTCTAAGATGGTACTTGCGTATTTGCATGAAACTTATGGTGAACAGATTTATATCAGTGTAATGAATCAGTACACTCCGATGCCAAAGGTAGAAAATTTGTCACCTTTGAATCGTAAGGTGACGAAGCGAGAATATGAGCGAGTATTGGATTTTGCAATAGAGTTAGGAATCGAACAGGGATATTTTCAAGACGGGCAGACGGCAAGTGAAAGTTTTATTCCTATGTTTGATTTTGAAGGAATTGAAAAAAGTGAAGCTTTATAAAGGGGGTTGAAGTATGTCGTTACAATTAGTTTTAGGAAATTCGGGAGCAGGAAAATCCCATTTTTTATATACCCATATCATAAAGGAAGCCCAGCAACACCCAGAAAAAAATTATCTGGTCATTGTTCCAGAGCAGTTTACCATGCAGACGCAGAAGGAATTGGTGCGTTTAAGTCCAAGTCATGGATTGTTAAACATTGATATTGTCAGCTTTCAGCGTTTGGCCATGCGTGTGCTGGCTGAAGTAGGAGGCGATCAGTATCCGATTCTGGAAGAAGTGGGTAAAACATTAATCATTCAGCGTATCATTCAGGAAAACGAACAGAACCTAGGCGTATTATCTGGAAGTTTGCGAAAACGTGGAACGGTTGCGGAGATGAAATCGTTGGTTTCTGAATTATTGCAGTATGATATTACACCAGAACAGTTGGATGAAATGATTGAAAATTCCAAGGAACAGCCTTTGTTGGTGCATAAATTATACGATATCCAGATGATTTATAAGGGATTCTTAGATTATCTCAAAGATCGTTATGTTACGAACGAAGAAATTTTAGAGGTACTTTGTGGAAAAATTGCACAATCTCGCATGATACAGAATTGTGAAGTTGTGTTAGATAGTTTTACAGGATTTACCCCAGTTCAGGATAAGTTGATTCGTGAACTTTTAAAATTAACTGAACGTGTGTGGGTAACTATTACATTAGAAGAAACTTCAGGGCGTGAAAAGTGGAAAAGTCCTCAGCATTTGTTCCATATGAGTGGAAAAATGCTGGATAAATTATTGACACTTGCAAAGGAAGAACATGTAAGTATTGAAGAAGAAATCTGGATTTCGCCAGGAGAACATAGCCGTTTGAGTCAGGCACCAGCCCTTTCTTTTTTAGAGCGTCAGCTGTTTCGTTATAAAACAGAACAATACAACGATGCCCAAGATGCCATCCGTATCTTTTCGGCGAATAATCCAAGACGAGAGATGGAAATTATCGCCAATGAGATTCAGAGACTCGTGCGTACCAAAGGGTATTGTTATGGGGATTTTAGTATCATTACAGGAGATTTGCCTGTATATGGAACGTATGCCAGACAGGTGTTTGAGGAAAGTAATATTCCATACTTTATCGATGAGAAACATTCGATTATGCTAAATCCATTTGTGGAATATCTTCGTGCTGCCTTGAACATGATTTCAGAGCAGTTTAGTTATGAAAGTGTATTTCGTTATCTGCGTTGTGGGTTATCGAAACTGACCTTATATGAAATTGACCTTTTAGAGAATTATTGTATTGCGCTTGGGATTCGTGGATTTAAAAAGTGGAAAGATAAATGGGTAAGAAAATATCCAGGAATGAACGATGAGGGTGTAGAAGAATTAGATGGAATCCGTAAAAAATTCCTTGCAGAAATCAAAGATTTTGCAGATAAGATTCGCCAGAGGGATTTAACGGTAGAAGAACGAACCCGTATTTTATATGATTTTATCTGTCAGGGTCAGATTCAGGAAAAATTAAAAGAGAAAGAGGAGTTCTTTGCAAAACAAGGAGAGATGGCACTTGTCAAAGAATATGCTCAGATTTATGAAATTATCATCCAATTGTTGGATAAAATCGTTCTGGTATTAGGAAATGAAAAGATTTCTCTTGCAGATTACATTCAGATTTTGGAAGCAGGTTTTCAGGAACTGCAGGTTGGTATTATTCCACCGACAGCAGACCAGGTCCTTGTGGGTGATATGGAAAGAACTCGTTTAAAAGACGTTCGTATTTTGTTCTTTGCAGGGGTGAACGACCATGTGATTCCAAAGAAAAGTGCAAAGGGTGGTCTCTTATCGGAATCTGACAGGGAATTTTTGGAAACCAAAGAGGTGGAACTTGCACCGACAGCGAGAGCTTCTATGTATATTCAAAAGTTTTATCTCTATTTAAATTTAACCAAACCTTCCGAGGGTTTGTATCTTTCTTATGCAAAGACAAGTGGTCAGGGAAAAGCACAGGGACCAGCATATTTGATTCCGATGATTTGCCGTATGTTTCCGCAGTTGATTGTTCAGGAAATTCAAGAACAGTCGATTGGGGAAGTGCAGATTCCATATCATGCATCGAAGCTCTTATTAGAAGAGTTTCCATCGTATGGTTCTGATACGCCTTCCGAACAGTGGTTTGAATTGTATCAGTGGTTTATTCAGTCGCCAGAATGGAAAGATGCCTGTACACAGTGGTTAAACAGTGCATTTTTACAAAAACCAGAAGATTATATCGGCAAAAGCGTAGCAAATGCGCTCTATGGAAATGTATTGGAAAACAGTGTTTCTCGTTTGGAAAAATTTGCGGCATGTGCTTTTGCACATTTTCTGCAGTATGGTCTGGAACTGAAAGAACGTCAGGCGTATGAATTTAAATCTGCAGACTTGGGAAATGTGATTCATCAGGTATTAGAGCAGTTTTCGAAAAACTTACGAAAAAACAGTTTGACATGGCGTGATTTGTCAGAAGAAAATCGTGAACGTTTGATTGACGAGAGTGTAGAAGAGATGATTCACGATTATGGAAATACCATTTTAGAGAGTAGTGCGCGCAACCGCTACATGATTGAGCGTGTGAAACGAATTTTAAGACGAACTGTTTGGGCGATTCAAGAGCAGTTAAAACAAGGAAAATACGAACCAGGCAAATTTGAGATTTCTTTTGCCATGGAGCAGGATTTGGATGCCGTACAGTTTGAATTGTCAAAAGAGGAGCGTATGCGTCTGAAAGGTCGTATTGACCGCGTAGACCGATATGAAGAAGATGATACGATTTATATCAAAGTAATCGACTATAAAACAGGCAATACTTCTTTGGATTTGATTGCTTTGTATCATGGTTTGCAGCTTCAGTTGGTTGTTTACATGAATGCGGCAATGGAAGTAGAACAACGAGAACATCCAGGTAAAATCGTAGAGCCTGCGGGAATGTTCTATTATCATGTAGAAGACCCATTAGCAGAAGGTGCTTTGCACGAATCACAGGAATCGATTTCGGCAAAAATCTTACAGCAACTGAAAGTCAATGGTCTGGTACGCTCGGATTATAAAATTATCAAAGATATGGATGAGTCATTGGGGGCTGGAGCAAAATCTTCCATCATTCCAGTGGCATTTAATAAAGATGGTTCGATTGCAAAAAAATCACAGGTTGCCAGCAAAGAACAATTTGAAACCTTATCCTCTTTTGTAAGAGAAAAAATCAAAGATACAGGTCGTGAAATTTTAGATGGTATGGTGGCTGTCAACCCTTACCAGATGAAGAAACAAACGGCTTGTGATTATTGTTCTTATCGTGATATTTGTGGTTTTGATGGAAAAATACCAGGTTATCAGTTCCGTCGACTCCCTAGATTCGAGGAAGAAGAAGTTTGGAGAAGAATGGAAGAAAATATCGAAGAAAATAGTGAAGGCGCTAGTGATAGAGAGGAGGAAAAATAAATGGCAATCTCTTGGACAAAAGAACAAGAGCAGGTAATAAAGTTGCAGGATCGAAATATTTTGGTTAGTGCCGCTGCTGGTTCTGGAAAGACAGCAGTGTTGGTAGAACGTATTTTAAATAAGATGCTTCGTAAGGAAAATCCTGTGGATATTGACCGCTTATTGATTGTAACATTTACTCGTGCAGCGGCGGGAGAGATGCGCGAGCGTTTGACTGCGGCGATTGAGAAACGTTTGGAAGAAGAGCCAGATAATGAGCATTTGCAAAGACAGCAGACGCTGATTCACAATGCGCAGATTAATACCATTGATGGTTTTTGCTCCTATGTCATTCGAAATTATTTCCATACGATAGATTTAGACCCTGGATTTCGTACCGCAGAAGAAGGGGAATTAAAATTATTAAAATATGATGTGGCAAAGGAAGTTTTAGAACTTGCGTACAGCGAAGCGACAGAACGTTTTCAGGATTTTACGGAAGTATTTGCAACTGGAAAATCCGATGATGACCTTATTGAGCTTATCTTAAAGTTATACGAATTTTCCATGAGTAATCCTTGGCCAAAGGAATGGTTAGCGCAGTGTGCAAAACCTTATCAGGTGGAAAATACCAAAGAACTACAAAAAAGTCCATGGATGGAAAAATTATGGATTGATGTAGAACATACCTTAGAACAAGTGGAACAATTGCATCAGGAATTTTACCGTTTGACTACAGATTTCGATGGTCCATATATGTATGAAGACATGGCGGTGTCGGACCGTATCCATATAGAGGAAATTCGAAGAATCGTAAAGGTAAGAAATTTTGATTTGTGTTACAACAAACTTGGAAGTTACAAATATGCGGCCTTGTCTCGAAAAAAAGATGACACTGTTTCGCCAACAAAACGTGAACAGGCAAAGCAAACGCGTGACGCTTACAAAAACATGCTCACCGATTTAAAGAAAAAATATTTTTATGGAGATAGTGAACATATTTTAGAAGAACTATATCTTTGTCGAAAACCAATAGAGGAATTATTACACCTGACAGAGTGTTTTATGGATGCTTTCGCATTAAAAAAACAGAAGAAAAATATCGTGGATTT